>Ga0123352_10000727_pt1 | contig 40923 bp, 34 predicted proteins | sample TergutLab28metaG_FD_89700 | JGI IMG/M metagenome (GOLD analysis project Ga0123352, IMG submission 89700) | Labiotermes labralis P1 segment gut microbial communities from Petit-Saut dam, French Guiana - Lab288 P1 | ecosystem: Host-associated > Arthropoda: Insects > Digestive system > Gut ... | reverse complement strand
GTTGGATGAACGATTACCCCCGCGCGATTTTTGGTGGCCGGTCTTCTGAGATGCTTTTCCGGGAACAGTTGCTGCTTCTGGGCTTGACTGTTGATAAGTTGTTGAAATGTTGAAAACTTGGCCAATTTATCCGTGATAGAAGAATTTTGTCTTTTTTTGCACTTACCTCTTTACTTTACCGAGCCTGTTTGCCGCGGGCGATTTCCTCTTCAATCAGCGCGAACATCGCCTCCAGCCGGGCCTTGTCTCCGCTTAGATAAAGGTAACCCAACAGTGCTTCGATCGCGGTTGCCCGGTGATATTCCTGTGGGGTGCAGCTTTTTGGTATCCGCGAAAGGCTGACGTTTTTCCCCCGCCTTAAAATCTCGGCCTCCTGATCGCTGCAAGCGGCCAGCACCCCGTCGTAAGCCAGAGCCTGCGCGGTGGCATTGACCCGGCCGACCGCCGCCTGATGCAGTTTGCCGGCCGGCATTCCGCCGCCGGCGACCAGTCTTTCGCGCACCATCAGCTCGAAGACGCCGTCCCCGACAAAAGCCAGCGCGACCGGGCTGAGCCCGCCCGGGTTTTCACATTTTATATCTGTCATGTGGCCTCCGCGTTTATATTTCAAGGTCCGGGATGTCGAGTTCAAGCCCGGCGATTTGCTCTTGGATCGCAATCAGCGCGTCTTCCGCTTTTATGCGGATGTCATCCGGCCAAAACCGGCTTCCCCCCGCGAGCGCATCTATCAAATACACACAGGAAATAAACGCGAGCTTCGGGATGTGATCGTGTGTCTTCCATTGGAAAACGAGTGTCTCGAACTGTGCAAAAATCTCAGTGTACAGCGTATCGTCGAAAGTGTTTTCGCGCAGTTTCACGATAAAAGTGATCACGTTTTTGTACAGCGCGTTTAAATCGTTCATTTGTGCACCTACTTAATATAATCAAACGCAAAGTTAAAGATGCGCACGGTGTCGCCCTCTTCGATCCCCATATCTTCAAGCTTTTGGAGTATCCCGCTCTGCACCAGCACCCGCTGGAAATATTGAAGGGATTCATAGTCGCTCATGTTCACGCTGCCCAATACATGCTCAAGCCAAGGCGCGTCGACAATGTACTCATCGTCCACCACCTTGACCTCAAATGCCTGCGGGTCGACTTGGGGCGGGATAAACGGCTCGGGCTCGAACGCCAGGATAGGCGGCAATGTGGACAGCTTTTCGGCCACCGCGTTCGTCAACTCCCGCAAGCCCTGATTGGTCGCGGCTGAAATCTCGAACAGGGGCAACCCCTCCGCCTGGATAAACGCGCGAAAGCGCTCGATCTGATCGGGGGTGGCGATGTCACATTTGTTGGCGGCCACCAGCATGGGCCGGGCGGCCAGATCGGGGTTAAACGCGACCAGCTCACCGTTTATGGCTTTGAAGTCCTCGACCGGGTCGCGCCCCTCAACGCCCGAAACGTCAACCAGGTGCACAAGCAGGCGGCAGCGCTCGATATGGCGCAAAAACCCGTGGCCAAGGCCGATCCCTTTGCTCGCGCCCTCAATCAGGCCGGGGATGTCGGCCATCACAAAAGAGACGCCCTCCTCCAGCCGGACAACCCCGAGCACCGGGGTCAGGGTTGTAAAGTGGTAGTTCGCGATCTCAGGCCGGGCCTGGCTGACCATCGAGATCAAGGTGGATTTGCCCACGTTCGGAAAACCGCACAGCCCGACATCGGCCAGCAGTTTGAGTTCGAGCTGGGCTTCCAGCCGCTCTCCCGGCCGGCCGGGCTTCGCGAAGCGGGGGGTCTGCCGGGTGGGGGTGGCGAACCGGGCGTTCCCCCAGCCGCCTTTGCCGCCGCGCGTGATCCGCACCGGTGCGTCCCCCGACACATCGGCGATCAGGCGGCCGCTGGCGGCCTCTTTGACCAAAGTCCCGCGGGGGACACGGATGATCAAATCTTCGCCGTTTTTTCCACTGCACCGCTTTCCGCCGCCGTTCGCGCCTGCCTGTGCCGCGTAACTGCGCTTGTACCGGAAATCGGCCAGCGTACTCAGATTGTTGTCGGCGACAAACAGGATATCCCCGCCTTTGCCGCCGTCCCCGCCGTCCGGGCCGCCGGCCGACACGTACTTTTCGCGGTGGAAGCTGACCGCGCCGTTCCCGCCGTTCCCAGCCGCAAGTTTGATTTTTGCCAGATCAATAAACATGTAGTATCCTCATCCGCCGCCGGCCGGGCCGGCGGTCGTTATCCCAATTTTGCGTCAATGTACTGTTGGCTGTAGCCCGCATAGCGCATGGCGTGTGCAATCCGATCCTCAACGCTCGATTCGGGCATTGTCTTAACTACTTTACCCGGTGTGCCAAGTACCATTGAGTAAGGCGGGATGACTGTGCCCGCCGTGACCACCGCCCCCGCACCCACAATCGAGCCTTTGCCGATCACCGCGCCATCCAGAATGATTGAACCCATCCCGATCAGACAGCAGTCCTCAATCGTGCAGGCGTGGATGACCGCGCTGTGGCCGATGGAAACGTGATCCCCGATGAATGTGGGCCCGACCCCCGGCTTTTCGTCTTTAAAGCGCTCGGCGTGAACGACACAGCCATCCTGAATGTTTGAGAATTTCCCGACGGTTATGCGGTTCACATCCCCGCGCAATGTGGCGCCGAACCAGACGCTTGACCCCTCGTCCAAGACAACGTCCCCGATGACGCTGGCGTCCGGAGCGACAAAGGTGGTGGGGTGAATGACCGGCGTTTTGCCGACAAAAGAGATAATATTTGCCATTGCTTTATAGTCCTTTCGCAGAGCGAACGTAGGGCTAAGCGCCCTCGCACCTGTTATCTTACACGTTTTTTGCGAAATTTACAAGTGTGCAAGCTTATAAATTGATATATATAACATTTAATACTAACCATTTGGCTGTGTTGGAGAACGCATCAACCGGCTGTCATCTCGTCCCTTGCCTTGGTGAATGCCTTTACCGACCGTTCAATGTCGTCGCAGGTGGTCCTGTACGAGCAGACGCTGATTCGGATAAACGGTTTGCCCTGCCGCTTTGCGCCGCTGCACCAGCAGACCCCTGAGCGCTGAATGTTGCGCAAAACCCGCTGGGTCTCATCGTCATCCCCGACGTAGACGTTGATCTGGTTAAAGAAAACATCCCCCGGTATCGAAAAGCCGTTTTCGCGCAGCCGCTTCGCGAAGTAGACCGCCTTTTGGTGCAAACTTTCGACCAGCCCAGCCGCTCCGCTTCTGCCCAGTGACTTTAAAGTTGCCCAAAGCTCGACACACCTGGCCCGCCTGGACATTTCCATGGTGTAGAGCATCCCGTCCCGTTTTTCGCTGTAGATGATATACGAGCCCTCCATCTGCAAGGCGTCGGTCAGCGCGCTTCGGTCTTTACAGAGGATGATACCGCAGTCGTAGGGCGCGTTGAGGGTTTTGTGCGCGTCACAGGACCAGGAATCGGCCAGTTCGATCGATTTGGTCAGGTGGTCAAACTTTTCGCTGGCCTTTGCCCAAAGCCCAAACGCGCCGTCTATATGTACCCAGGCGCCGGCTTCGCGGGCTTTTTGACAGATGGCACCAAAGTCGTCAAACCCGCCGGTGTTGACATTTCCCGCCTGTAGGATGAGCAGGGTGTTGTCGTCAAGCGGGGGGATTTGCTCCGATTTGATCCGGCCCTGACTGTCCGCCGCTATCAGTTTAACCCGCCCGCTGCCCAGCCCGAGGATGGACAGCGCTTTGAAGACAGTTGAGTGCGCTTCTTCGCTGAGCACAACCCGTATGGGCGGTGCGCCGAATAACCCGTCTTTGGCGGCATTACAGCCTTTTTTGCGCAGCAAATGATTCCTTGCGGCCACAATACCGCAGAGCGCGGCGGCTGAACTGCCCCCGACAAACCCGGCGGCGGTTCCCGGCGGCAGGCCCAACAGGTCAACCACCCATTTTTCGCAGACATCCTCCAGCGCGGAGGCGATCGGGGACATCGCGTTGAGTGCGGCGTTTTGATCCCAGACATCGGCGATCCATTTGGCCGCGAGGGCGGCGGGGATTGCTCCACCATTGACAAACCCAAAGTACCGCCCGCCTGTCTGCGCGGTGGCAGCGGGGGAGCCGTACTCGTGCAGCAGCTTGAGGATTTCATAGGTGTCTGTACCGGTTTCCGGCAAGTCTTCCGAAAAATTCGCCAAACCCTCAATGGCTTGATCGGACGGCCAAACACCGCGGTCGTCTACGCTTTTTATGTAATCCAGCGCGTATTCTTTTGCCTGCTCGTAGATGGCGTCGTCGGTTGCCTGCGCCCGCAGTTGATTCCACAATTTGTTATGCATGACGATTCCTCTCTTTTTACCCAATTCTACCACAGCGCTTATCAAAAAGCCAGAGATATACACCGCCCACACAGTAAACCGGGGCAGATCGTTTTTGCAGATGTATATCTCAGATAACTTTTGCACAACTTTAAAATCACTGCGCCTGATAAACGCAGTGATTGATAATATAATTAAATAATACCAACCAAACGGACAAACATGTCATACGCTTCGCAGAGTTAAGAGTTCACCTTGTTTTAATTGACATATTCGTGACAATATGGTATAATTACCCAAAAGTTTGTTAAAGAAAAAGGAGGTTTTACAATGTCTTGGGAAAGTGGGATCAACATCAACAATGTCAGCACAATTATTTGCGGCAGTCATATCTTTTTGGGGGTAGGGGCGATCCAGAAGATGGACTTTATCGCGGGCCAGCTAAAAGCCAAAGGGGTTGACAGCCTGTTGGTGATGACCGGGAAGTCGGCCTACAAGTCCACCGGCGCATGGGAGGTCGTGACCAAAGCGCTGGACAAAGAGGGGATTCGCTATACCCTGTACGACAAAGTGCAGCCCAACCCCGAAACCCATCAGGTGGATGACGCGGTAAAAACCGGCCGGGATGCCGGTGCGAAAGCAGTTATCGCGATCGGCGGGGGCAGCCCGATTGATGCGGGCAAGAGCGCGGCTATCCTGCTTGAGTACCCCGACAAAACCTGTCAGGAGCTTTACGAGATGAAGTTCGCGCCCGAAAAAGCGGTGCCGATCATCGCCATAAACCTCACGCATGGGACAGGCAGTGAGGCCAACCGCTTCGCAGTTGTCACCATCCCTGAAAAAGAGTATAAGCCGGCACTTGCCGCCGACTGTATCTATCCGCTTTTCTCAATCGACGACCCCGCGCTGATGACCGGATTGCCGGCCGACCAGACCCGCTATGTCAGTGTGGATGCGGTAAACCATGTGATCGAGGCCTGCTCAACCGTCCTCAACAACCCGTTTGCCATTACTTTGAGCAAAGAGGTCATCTGCCTGGTGGCCAAATATCTCCCCGCCGCGATCAAGAACCCCAAAGACCTGGAGGCCAGATACTTCCTCACTTACGCCGCCCTGATTGCGGGGACCGCCTTTGACAACGGGCTTCTGCACTTTACGCACGCCTTGGAGCACCCGCTGAGCGGGATAAAGCCGGAGATCACCCACGGCCTCGGGTTGGCCGTTTTGCTGCCTGCTGTGGTGAAAGAGACCTATCCGGCGGCCGGCGCGGTGATGGCCGATGTACTGGGTGCGATTGTCCCCGGATTAACCGGTCAGCCCGGTGAAGCCCAAAAGGCTGCCGATGGTGTTCGCGCCTGGCTGCGCTCGGTTGGGATAACCCAAACCCTGGCCGATCTCGGCTTTACCAAAGACGATGTTTCCAAGCTGGTTGCCTTGACATTCGAGACCCCCGGGCTTTCCGGACTTCTCGGCTGTGCGCCTGTCCCCTCGGGCAAAGAGGTAGTCGAGCGGATTTACACGGGTTCGTTCTAAATAAATAACGCAAACGCGGCAGGCGGCTCAATCGATGAGCCGCCTGCCGCGTTTGTGCCCCAAACCCTTGAAACAGTCAGCAAAAAATGGTATACTGGCCATAGAATACCCACCTTGGATATGAAAGGATGATTATACATGAAAGTCTTCGCGATAAACGGCAGCCCCCGCCACGACGGGAATACCGCACATATGCTTCAGGCCGTGCTGGATGTCTGTGCTCAGGCGGGCGCCGAGACCGAGCTGTTTCAGGCCGGCGGCAGGGAAGTCAAGGGCTGTATGGCCTGCGGCGGGTGTGCCAAGCGGCATCCGGGCGAGTGTGCCACCAAAGATTGGGTGAACGAGGTTTACAAAAAGATGACCGAAGCCGACGCGATCGTCATCGGCTCGCCGACCTATTTCTGTGACCTGACCCCCGAGATCAAAGCGGTGATCGACCGCTGCGGTTATATTAACCGCTCTGGCGGGACTCCCTTAAGCCGCAAAGTCGGGGCGGCGGTCAGCGCCGTTCGCCGGGCGGGGGCAATCCACACGCTGGATTCGATCCAACACTTTTTTGGAATCAGTGATATGTTCACGGTAGGCAGCAGCTACTGGAACATGAGCTTAGCCCTTGGCAAAGGCAGCTTTGAAAAAGACGAAGAGGGGGTAGCCACCATCGAGCGTTTGGGCGAAAACATTGTCTGGCTGCTTGAGAAGATCAATGGTAAAAATTAAAATGTAAATTGAGCGGTTAAACAGTTGAATTTTGTCGCGTTAATCGTTAAAATAGAAACAGACCTGAATTGACGGGCAAGTGCTCACTTGCCCGTTATGACATTGTTGGCTGGCGTGTGTACAACGATAACGCGATTAGGAGCTGATACCTTCGATGTACAACTGTTTTAAAAGTATACATAACGTTTACTTTATAACCATACTGATATTACTGGCCGGTGCGGTTATTCTTGAGCCCTCACTCTCTTTGTTTGAGGGGTTCGTAGCTATCCTGCATGCGCCGGATATCCTGGTAACCGACTACGTACTTGTTGGGGGACTTGGCTCTGCCATACTCAATTCGGCGCTGACCTCGATGGTTGCGCTGAGTATGCTTATCTTCTTTAAACACGAGGCTAAGAGCGCGACCATCTCAAACCTTTGGCTGATTATGGGGTTCGCATTCTTTGGCAAGAACCCGCTTAACATGCTGCCGATCTTCTTTGGCGGCTGGCTTTACGCCAAGTTTATGAAACAAGACTTCAACATGAATATCCTCACCTGTCTGGTGGCCGCTTCTCTTTCGCCCGCCGTTACCCAAAAGGTGTTCATCGCGCCCAACCTTGAGACCTTTAACATCGTGTTTTCGATCGCAATGGGCATTTTTATCGGCTTTATCTTTGACCCGATGGCCAAGAACATCTTTAAGGCACACGACGGCTTTAACCTTTACAACGGCGGTTTTACCGCCGGTATGCTGGCGATCATTATCACATCCGTTTTTAGCAGCTACAACATCACATACCAGATGAACGACCAGTGGAGCAGCGGGAACAACTTTGCCATCAGCGTTTTGGTCTACACCATTTCGGCCTGGCTGATCTTTGTCGGGCTGTATATGCACCGGGATGTCAGGAACGCCCTGACCTGCCTCTTTTCTTTGCGGGACCACCACAACGATTACTATCCGGTGCATGGCTATGTCGTTTATGTCAACATGGGTGTCCTGGGTATTTTTTGCACCACGGTCGCCCTCGTGCTGGGGATGGAGATCAACGGCCTTGTGCTGGGCGCGATCCTGTCGGTGATGGGCTTTGGCGCGAACGGAAAGCAGATCTACAGTGTTTCTTCGCTGATGGCGGGGGTCGCGGTGGCCACACTGCTCAGCCCGCTTGAACTGCTTGACCCCGGTGTTTCGGTTGCGTTCTTCTTTGTGGCCTGCCTTTCGCCGATTCCGGCAAAGTTTGGCTGGCATTGGGGTGTGGTAGCCGGTGCTGTCCACGTGCATCTGGCGACCAGCCTGGCCGTTCCTTCGGGCGGCATCAACCTCTACAACAACGGGGTAGCCGCCGGATTTGCCACTGTCCTGCTTCTGCCCATTATCCGGGCCATCCACGCGCGAAAAGAGCTGTCCCAACACAAGGTCGCAAAGTAAACCGAGCAGATAGACGAAAGCGGTGATTGAGATGACAAACATGCTAAAAACGTTGCCTTTTCGCCTTTTGTTGGCGCTGGCGGCCGGCCTTTTGATCGGCTCAACCGTGAACGCGACGCTTATGAATGTGATCATGAGTATTCGGCATATTTCGGGCCAGATTGTATTCTTCAGTGTGCCGATTATCATTATCGGCTCAGTTGCGCCATCCATTGTCCGGATGGGCAAACACGCATCCAAACTTTTGGGCATTTCGCTGATGCTTGCATATCTGTCGGTGGTGGCCGCCGGGCTGTTTGCGACTTTTACCGGATTTGCGATCATCCCCCGGCTTTCGATTGCCAGTGCGGTGGATAGCCTGCGCGCCCTGCCGGATATGGTCTTTTCGCTGAATATCCCGCAGATCATGCCGCCCATGAGCGCACTTGCACTGGCATTGATCGGCGGCCTGGCTGTGGTTTGGTCGGACTCTAAGCGCTTCGCTGCCCTGCTCGGGGAGCTGCAAGGCATCATGCTGGCCATTGTGCGAAAAGTGATCATCCCGATTTTACCGGTATTTATCGGCTCGACTTTTGCCACACTCGCTTACGACGGCCGAATTACCACCCAGCTGCCGGTATTTTTGCAGGTGATTTTGTTGATCATCTTAATCCACACCATCTGGATTGCCGTTCTTTACCTGATCGCTGCCCTTTACTCCCGCAAGCACCCGATGGAAGTGCTCAGGCACTACGGCCCCGCCTACCTGACCGCGGTGGGAACCATGTCATCGGCAGCCACATTGCCGGTTGCGCTCCAGTGTGCCTCCAAGTCAAGTGTGCTGGACAAAGGGATGGTCAGCTTTGGAGTCCCGCTGCTCGCGCATGTACACATGCCCGGCTCGGTGCTCAGCATCACATTCCTTTCCCTGAGTGTCTCCCAGGTTTTGTACGGGACACTGCCGGCCATTGAGACCATGATTTTGTTTGTGGTTCTGCTGGCTGTTTTCGCGGTGGCCGCGCCCGGCGTGCCGGGCGGGACGCTGATGGCATCCTTGGGGCTTATTATCGCTGTGCTTGGCTTTGACGAGACCGGCACCGCGTTGATGCTGGCCATCTTTGCGCTCCAAGACAGTTTTGGCACCGCCTGCAACATCACAAGCGACGGCCCCGTAGTGATGGGCCTCTCGAAATACGCCGAAAAGCATGGACTTAAGATGGAAGAGAACTCGGACAGCGGCGTTTTTGATTAAACCCCGCTCAACTGACTGGAGGTGATATCATGTCCACACCCCTGCTTATCTATATCTTCAATCTCGCCATTATCATCGGTTTTGTCATCCCCTTGCTCAACTTGTTCACAGGATGGTTTGGCGGGATATTTGGCGGAGACCTCGACGTAGACGTGGATGCGGGCAAGGGCGTTTCCGGCCACGGACTGATCCCGTTTAACATCATGTGCCTGTGTCTCTTTCTGGTCGTCTTTGGCGCGGCCGGACATATGGCGCGCCCGCATATGACCAATTTGCTCTTTACTGCCCTTTTGTTGGCCGGCTGCTTTGTGGTGGCCGCGCTGGCGTATGCCGCGCTTTACAAGCTGCTGATCAAGCGGCTGAAAGAGAACAACGCCGCCGCGCTTTCTTACCACAGACTGCGTGGGATGAGCGGGGAGGTCACTTTGACCATCACGGGGGAGGGGATGGGTACCGTATCCCTCAAAGACAGCACGGGCGCGGCCATATCTTTCCGAGCCAAGATCGACCCCGACCTGCGGGATCAACTGCCCGCAACCATAAAAACCGGCGAGCGGGTAGTTGTCACCGAAGTGGACCCCGCGAACAAACTCTGTTATGTATCGCTTTACATAGACCAAATTTAAGGAGGAGAAAGAATGCTAACGAACTGGATGGAGTACTTGATACCGGTGGGCCTGATTGTGCTGGCCATCATACTGATCGTCATTGTGATCAGCGCAACGTGGAAAAAAGTGCCCTCAGATAAAGCGGGGGTGATCGTGGGGGTCGGCCGGCCAAAGGTGATCACCGGCGGCGGAAGCATTGTCATCCCGGTCTTTCAGCGGATGGACACCATCACCCTTGAGAACATCATGTTCCCGGTCGAGATTCGCCAGACCAAAACCAAGCTGGGTGTGCCGATCAACGCGGACGGCATTGTCGTGCTCAAAGTCAAGAATACCGACGAGACCATCATGGCCGCCGTTCAGCAGTTCAGCTGTTCCCATGAGACCGAGACGGTATCCATGATCCGGACCCAGGCCTCCGAGGTCTGCAAGGGCAAGCTGCGCGAAATCGTGTCATCCTTGAGCGTTGAGGATATCTACGATGACCGGGAATCTTTCTCGACCAAGGTGCAGGAGGTGGCCGGCAAAGAACTGGAAGAGATGGGGCTTGAGCTCAAGTCGTTTACCATCAACGATATCACCGACGAAGAAGGCTACATCGAGGCGCTGGGTAAAGAGCAGATCGCAAAGGTCAAGTCGGAGGCGGCCATCGCCGAAGCCGAAGCGGCCAAAAACCGTCAGATCAAGACAGCTGAGGCCATGAAGGTCGGTAAGCGCGCGCAGCTCACCGCCGAAACCCAGATCGCCGAAGCCGAGAAAGAAAAAGAACTGCAAGTGCTCTCGTTTAAAGAAGAACAGGAGACCCGCCGGGCCCGCTCGGACGCGGCCTACAAGATTCAGGAGAACATCACGTCCAAAGAAGTCAAGAACACGGCTATGGACGCGGTCATTCTGGAAGCCAAACGCCAGCAGGAAGTTGCCGAGGCGCAGGTGCAGATCGAAATCCAATCTGAGCAAAAGAACATCGAGCTGGCGCAAAAGAAAGCCGACCGCAAACAGGCTGAGCTGCAAGAGATGGTCATCCGCCCGGCCGAAGCCGAAAAAGAAAAACGCCGCCTGAACGCCGAAGCTGAGAAGTTCGAGCAGATTCAGCGGGCAGAGGCCGAAGCCGAAAAACTGCGGCTGGAGGGTGAAGCCCGGGCAAAGGTACAGGCCGAAGTCATCACCCAGGAGGGTGAAGCCAAGGCCAAAGTCATTGAGGCGATGGGCCTGGCCGAGGCCGAAGCCACCCGCCGCAAGGGTCTGGCCGAGGCCGAAGCGCTTGAGAAAAAAGCAGAGGCGCTGGCTAAGATGAATGAGGCCGGTAAGCTGGAAATGGTCATCGACAAGTACCCGGAAATCGTAGCCGCGGCGGCGGAGCCGCTTAGAAACATCGGCGCGATCACTTACGTGGGCGGCGTCGGCGAGGGTGGGGGAGATGTGGCCAGCGAGGTGGCCGGTTACACATCCGGTGTGCTCAAAGCGGTCACACAGGTGATGAGCGAAACGCTTGGCTTTGACTTTGTCGAGGTAATGAAAGCCGGAACTTACGACGCAAAGGTCAACAAGAAACTCTCGATTGACGTAAATGGTGTAGACCTGAAAGCTCTGGGCGCAGCCCTTGACGGCAAGAAAGAAGACGAGTAAAACAAAGCAAGACCCCGGCAATCTGCCGGGGTCTTTGCTTATTCTTTACAGTGGTTACAAACCCCTCTAAACACAATCTCCGGGTAATCTGCCTGAAAGCCGGAGCTGTCTTCGACCATCTTGCCCAGCTGTGTGAGCCGCTCATGCAAACCGTCGATATTCAGGTCGAAAATTTCTTGGCAAACATTGCACTTGAAGTGATGGTGGTTGTCTGTGTTGCCCTCATACCGCTCGACGTCGTCCGGTATGAGAATTTGAGCAATCGCCTTGCTTTCAGCCATCAGGCGCAGGTTGCGATAAACGGTCGTCTTGCTGATCGTTGGATGATCCGTTTGAATCCTTGCGCTGATCTCCTCGACTGTTGGGTGGGCTTTCATCTGCTTAAGCGTGCTCAGTATGATCTGGCGCTGTACCGTGTTCCGCTGCACTGTGCTCACCACTTATTTAATGAAATTTACGTTCGTTTTATTCGCAGCAAAATCATAACACGCCCTATCTGTATTGTCAAGTGGGGGCCGCTGTCTTCAAGACAAAACAGCCCGCGTCGGTGCTTACCCGCGCCCAAGCAGAAACTTCATCAGCGTGTCAATTACGTCGTCCAGATTGAGCGGTTTACCCAGATGCGCGTTCATGCCGGCACGCAGGCACTTGTCTACGTCCTCAATAAACACGTCGGCGGTCAGCGCGATAATCGGGATATTGGCCGATTTTATGGTGCCGAGCGCCCGGATTTTTTGGGTGGCGGTCAATCCGTCCATCTCAGGCATCTGCACATCCATGAAGATTACGTCGTATTGGTCGGGGTTTTCGCTGAACATTTTAACCGCTTGTACCCCGTTGACCGCGCACGCAATCTCCAGCCCGGTCGGTTCAAGCAGGGCCATTACAATCTCGCGGTTGATCTCGACGTCTTCGGCCAAAAGCATCCGATATCCGCCGAACATCCCTTCGCTTTGCTCGGCCAGTGCCGCCTCGCCAAAAGTACCTTCGCCGATTAAGTATTTGCTCAAGCAATCGACCAGGTCGGAGGGCAGCATCGGCTTTGGCAAAAAATCGTCGATCTTGGCTTTTCTGGCCTCGTATTCAATCTCAGCCCAGTTGCTGGATGAAATCATGATGATCACGGCGTCATCACCTTCGCGGATGGAGCGGATCTGTTGGGCGAACGCAACGCCGTCCATCTCAGGCATCAGCCAGTCGACAAAGTACAGGTGATATGGCCCGGTCTCTTCAATCAGCTTCAAGGCGTCTTTTGCACTCTGGGCAATGTTACAGGTGCACCCAAACCGGCCGAGCACGTTGATAAAGTACTCAAGTGTGTTCGAATCGTCGTCCACCACAAGTATCCGCACATCTTTTGGCAAGGTGCCGTGATAGCGGGTGGAGGCGGTTCCCTTTTTGACTTGGATATAAAACGCGAACTTTGCGCCTTGGCCGATGTCTGACTCAACCCAGATTTCGCCGTCCATCAGCCCTATGATTGCCTTGCTGATGGATAATCCCAGCCCCGTGCCGCCAAAATTGCGGGTGGTACTGCTTTCGGCCTGCTCAAAGGGCAGGAAGAGCCGTGCCTGCTGCGCCGGGCTGATTCCGATTCCGGAATCTACCACCTCGACCTGAATCTTGCAAGTTTCACCTTTGTCTTCAACCAGCCGGGCGGCCAGGCTGATCTCGCCGCCTTCGGGGGTGAATTTAACCGCGTTTGAGAGCAGATTGGTAACCACTTGTGTCAGCTTGTGTTCGTCGCCTATAATGCAGAGCGGGATGTTCGGGTCTATGTAGACACTGAACTTTAGATTCTTTTCGTTCATTTTGAACTCCGCGATGTTTACCGCTTTGTCCAGAGATTTGTCGAATACAAACTCAGAGAAGTAGAGCTGGTATTTGCCGTATTCGATCTTTGAAATGTCAAGAATGTCGTTGATCACCCCGAGCAGATGGACAGAAGCTGCCCCGATTTTGTCAAAGGCGTAGTCTTTGCCGCTCAGCTCTTTGGACGATTTTCCGATGGATGTCATCCCGATAATCGCGTTCATTGGGGTTCTGATCTCATGGCTCATGTGAGACAGAAAAGCGCTCTTGGCCCGGTTTGCCTCACGGGCCCTGTCCAGCGCGTCCTCAAGATCGGTGGCTACATCGTTTAAGCTTTGAACCATGTCGTTGCGCAATAAGGCGTTCGATATCAGCGTACTGCAAATTCGCAGAACAGACAGCTCGTTGATGTCAAAGACCCGCTCCTGGCGGCATTCATCAAAGCCCATAAAGCCCCAAAACTCGCCTTTGACATAGAGCGGCACAAGCATGATCGCCAGAATTCCCTGGGCCTCAGACCATTTGCGCTCTTTGTCATCCATATCTTTGGTGAGCAAGTTGACTGCTTCACCGCGGGAAAGGGATTTGAGCCAGTTGGGAAATGTCAACTTAAACGGGACGTCGGTTGTATATATACCGCCCTGTTGAGGTTGAATGCCGGCTTGCTCGTTCGACCACTCATACAGCTGGGTAGTGAACAGTTCATTGTCTTCGGCATAGTTTTTAAAAACATAGACGCGGTCAACCCCGACTGCCACCGCCAGAACCTGCAAGGCGGTGTGCAAAGCCTCGTTAAACTCGTGGGGGTGTGCGTCCAACAGGGTAGAGGTCGCGATTACACAGCAGGTGAGCAGGGCGTTGATCTGCTCGACTTTATCCATAGCGCCCTTGATCGCGCGCTGGTCGATTGTATACGCCAACACGATGTCCTTCTCGTTCTGTTTGGCGCGCACCAGGATAATCTCGGCCGGAATAGTTTCTTCGTTGATGGTTTGATGCTGCCACTCAAACCGGCAATAGCCTGTCTCAAAAGCTTCTTTGACATAGCGAAGGGCTTTTTCTGCCGAGGGGGTGCCACAGGGCTGATAGGCGGGTGAGAGCTTGGGAAACTCGTCCATATATTGCTGTTGGCTTTCCAGCCCGAACAGCTCTACTGATTGGTGACTTGTGCTGATCATGTTAAGTTGATCGTCCCAGACATTGATGATAAAGGGCGCCGAATCCAGATAAGCGCGGGTGAGCTCGTAGGACTCGCGCTCTTTTTTGGCCGCCGCTTTTTCTTCGCGCAGGTCGCGCGTGTATACGATCAGCACATCCCGGCCTTCAAGCCGAACTCGCTCAAGGGATTCTTCAACGGGAATCAGTTCACCGTCTGCGGCCTGATAAGTAAATTCGTAACGGGCACTGCCCAATTCAAAGCCCATCTTTAAAAGCGCAAGCGAAGCGTCACTCGAGCGCTGGCCATCCGGCTGGAACTCCGGCAAAAAGTTAAACATGTTGTCGAGATACATCTGCTTGTCAGGGATACGAAAGAGCTTTTCACAATGGCGGTTGACTTCCAATAACTGGTGGTTCCGGTCATAAACGGCGCAGACCATCGGGGTTGAGTCGAGGACAGCCTGAAGCCGATGTTGGGTTCTTTCTCTGATTTCTTTCATTTTGTAGTAGTCGCGCAGATCGCGAATAAAGGCAACCGCGCGCTGTTGACTGCCCTGGTCATTGCGGATTAGCTTCACTTCACAGGGTATATTCTCGCCGGTGTCCGGATTTATATGCATCCACTCAAACTTAACGGTCTCACCCGACACGGCGCGGGCTACATACTCGACCGACCGCTCGCTGGAAAGGCTGCCGTCCGGCTGATACTCGGGGCTCAGCTCGTCAAAGCGATCCAGGTACTCCTGTTTGCTGCTCATATTGAACAGGTCAACGGCGGCCTGGTTACATTCGACAATGTGAGAATTCGTATCAAACGAGCAGCACATCATCGGCATGGCGTCAATAATGCTCTGCAAGCGCTGCTCGGTGGTCATCGTTTGCTCAAGTTTACAAGAAGCATATTCGGCCTGCTCGCGCATGTAAAGAATCATGTGGGGTTGCCCGCCAATCTCGGCGGGGGTACAGGTGATGTCAAAGGGCAGGCTGTTTTCGGCTTTTGTGTGACACTCCAGCTGGAATCTGCCGCCACCGTCTTTGAGCGCGGCCGAAATCAGAGTGTGTGCGTAGTCGGCCGAAACAAACCCCGCCGCCTGATATTCAGGTGTGATCTTCGCGATCAGCTCGCTTAAATGAAAGCCAACGCAAGCGTCTTTGTCTGAAAATTTAAACAAATCGGCGGCGTATTGATTGGATCGTGCGACCTTAAGGTCGCCGCTTAACAGAATACAGCCAAGAGGCGCAAGATCAAGCATCGCGTTTACCGTTTGATCATCAGGGCTGCGGCTGGTAACGCAGGTATTTTCCATGATTTGCACCTCTAAACAAAATTCTCTATCTGAAAGCCTAACTAAATATTGAGATTAAATATGTTCATAGTCAACAAATTTAAAAGCCAGAACCTCTTTGCGGTTTGTTTCGCGCCCCGCTGCGTCTTCTTCCTCGACGGGCGCTGTGTCGTCGGCAGCTATTAATAAGCCCGCCTTCGTTCTCATCCTTGCCGGACACAAAACATCCGCGCAAATCCTGCCCTGCTTTTCAAGTTCTTTAACTATAGTGAAGCATCGGGGACGGCCTCGGAGTCAATGTAGCGTTCCCACGTTTTGAGGGCGCGATACGGTTTTGCTCCCGGCCATGCGTTCGTCGTTATGAGCGTTCGTACCACTCTTAATTATACATTTTTCTGATCACTGCGTCAATAAGTAAAAGCGCCGTTTATAAGCGGCGCTTTCGGAAGATACAGGTATTTTTACCTCTCGCTGGTCAGTGGCTGAGGGGTTTCGGCAGGTGCGGCTTCGGCCGGCTTGGCGACAGGCGGGTCCTTGACCAGGAATGTACCCAGCGCCCCCAACAGTGCGACCCCGGCCAGTACATAAAAGACACTCGACAATCCAAAAGTGTCGCCGATTCTGCCCATAAGCGGGCTGAACACGCCGCCCACGCTGACAGCCAGCCCAAGGGTGATGCCGGAGGCCATTCCCAGCCGGTTGGGCAGGTACTTTTGCCCGAGAACAATGGCGGGGCTGTGCCCGAGATTGATCAGGGCGGCAAGGGAAACGGTCAACGCCACCGCAAGCCAGAGGTGGGATGTAAAGGGCAAAAGCAACATAAGCAGCGGAATAAAGACAAAGGTTAAGCGTATCACCCGGCTAAACCCGAATCGGTCGGCCAGGATGCCGCCGGTAAAAGCCGCCGCTGTCCCGGCCAGTGCCATCGCTGTCAACATCAAGCTGCCCTGCTGTTGGGATTGCAGGAGTATGCCCACCCAATAAAGCGGGATAAAAGTCAACAGGCCATTCATAACAATTGAACGGGAAAAGATCGAGATACAAAGTTTGCGCAGAGAGGGCCAATCGTCCACGGCTGCGCTTGGGTCTGCCTGGCTGCCCGGCGGCGGGTTGATTGGGCTGGCCGCGCGCATAAACCGGCTTTGCATAGCGAAGAGGATGGCCACCATTGTCAGCGTCGGAACCAAAAAGATCGCGGTACCGCGCAGACCCCAAGTCGTTACTGCGAAGACCGCCAGCATCGGCCCGATTACAAATCCGAGGCTCCCGCCGGCCTGAAAAGTGCTCATCCCACGGCCTTTCTTTTCCCCGGCCAACCGATTGGCCATCCGCCCGCCCTCGGGGTGGAAAACGGCGCTGCCCATCCCGGAAAACATCACGGCCGCAAAGATCGCCCAGTAATGCTCTAAAAACCCGATTGAAGCGATCCCGATCCCGGTCATCAATATCCCTACCCCCATCAGCCAGGGAAACTGCTTGCGGTCAGAGAGCATCCCGAGCAGCGGCTGAATCAGTGAAGAGAGAAAACTGCTGGCGAACATCAGCCCGGCGGCCGCGGCGTAGTCGATCCCCCGGCCCAAAACCAAAAAGGGGAGCAGTGCCGGAACGGTTGACTGGTTCATATCACAAACGACATGACCGGCCATCATTAAGTAGTTGTAATTGGGCTGACTTTTATGTTCCATGGTTGTCTCCTGTGGTATGCACTGTCACTAACTCTACATCAAACGCGCAAGATAGTCAAGAAGAAAGAAGAGACGGCCCCAGCGCGGGGCCGCCTCTTAAAAATGGTAGAAAGTTTAGAAGAACATGTTCAGGATAACAACAGCGGTCATTGCGCCGATCGAGCCGATAGCGGTACCGCCCGATACGTTGAAGAAACCTTCTTTCATGCTCAGGTTGGCGGAGCGTACAACCACCCAGTAATGGCTGGCGTTGACATGATAAAAGAAAGAGGCGCCTGCAGTCAGAGCCAGTGCGACCATAACCGGTGACAGGCCAAGGAAAGGCAATAGCGGGTACATGATGGCCGAGCCGGTGATCAGTGAAACGGTAGCCGACCCGTTGGAAAGAACGAGGAGCAGTGTTACGAAGAAAGGGATGAAGATGGCAGGCAGAGCAGTGGCGGCAATGGCTTGGCCCATGAACTCACCAACGCCGGAAACGCGCAGGATAAAGCCGTATGATCCCGCAGTACCGGTTGCCAGAATGATAAAAGCGGAGGTGTCAACCGACTTATTGAACCATTTGCCGATTTGTTCTCTGCTCAAAGCAGAAGGGTCTAAACCAAAAGCAACCAGTACACCGATACCGAGAGCCATAATCGGGTGGCCGATGAAATTGGAAAACCCATGCATATGGCGGGGGATCAACGGATCGGCGCCGAGTGTGCCGAATGAGTTGAAGCAGATAAGAAGAATCGGAACCAGCAGGGTAGCGTATGCCATAAGCGTGCTGGGAAGCTTTTTGTCTGTCTTGATCATCAGGTCTTCAGCGGTCAGCTTTTTGCCCTGGGGCAGAGGCTCAATGCCCTCTACAACGTCAGCGCGCGGGAATTTTTTGGCGCAGAACGTGGAGCACCAAACCCAGGCAACGATGCTGTATGCCATAGCGACAATAGCACCCAAAGCGAACATGATGCCTAAGTCAACACCCAGGGTACCGGCAGCGGCTAAGGGGCCGGGAGTTGGCGGTGTGATGGTATGCGTGGCCATAATACCGGCGTTGAGTGCGCCCAAGCAAGCGATCAGCGGCACACCTGAACGGGCGGATACAGTACGGGCAACCGGAGCCATGATAACAATAGCGGTATCAGAAAACACCGGAATGGAAATCAAATAGCCCGAGAACATCATGGCAAGCGAAGCGTTTTTGGGGCCGACCAGCTTGAGCATTGAGTTGGCAATAACCAGTGCACCGCCGGTTTGCTCAAGGATAACACCGATAGTACATCCAAGCAAGATAACAATACCGATGTTACCGATCGTTGCGCCAAACCCCTGTATAACTGTTTGTATAACACCGTGCTGAAGGCCGACAAACTCACCGGCGGCATCGTAGACACGGACGTTAGAAGGCGGAATACCAAAAGCGAGACCGGCGCCGATTGCACCGGCAAGCATTGAGTAAACAGGGTTGATTTTCAGTGCAGTAATCATCAAAACGATAATTACCAAACTGACGATCATTACAAATACCGAACCTAATCCGGCTTGTAGTGTAATAGAACCCGCTAGTTGCATAGGTTAATTCCCTCCCAAAAAATTCATTAAATAAAACTGATGTTCAAAATACTATACCCGCGCTAAAGCGATCTATCCTCTGACACAGTCGTTTACGAGGACAAGCGCTCAATGCAATGGAGAAAATCGGGCTTTGTCGAGACTACTTCATGATCACGGCCAAAAGGCTTGCGTCTTCGCTGCTTGCGTTCACTACACTGTGGGAAGTGCCGCCGCCGGTGAATACCGCGTCCCCGGGGGTCAGGTCTTTGGTAACGCCGTTGTCGGTAACGCGCAGTGTGCCGGTAAGAATGTAATAAAGCTCTGCGTCGGGGCCATGCGCGTGTTCGCCGATCGAATTTCCGGGCGGTATTGTTAATACTGCCAGTACGTTGGTCTTGCCGCAAGCTTCGTCGGTGGAAAAGAGATCTTCCCGGGTCAGGTCGCCAATTCCGCCCCTTAGAGCAGTAATCGTTTGGGTGGGACGCTCGTTTTTGAGTCTGATCATAGCCATCATCTCCTTTATTGTGATAACTGTTGGTGGGACACGTCTGAGTTTGGTGCTTGGACATAGAAAGCAAACATTCTTTACATATTGTTCATTATTGTACACCCTTGATCAATTTTTGTCAATGCGTCTCTTGGGTTTTTGTAACATAGTTAAAAAAAGAGATCGATAATTGATAACAATTGCTTGAGTGTAACGTTTGTTACGTTAAAATGGATAAATTCATGAAATAATATTGTTAAATCTAAACAAAAACTACATTAACCTCTGGCGGTATCCGATTGCAATTGCGTAAACAGCTGTTGCGCCGCCAGTCAAAAGGCAGGCCGCACATGCCGACATGGTGTAGCCGGTTGTGATCAAATCATCGATGAGCAAAACGGTTTTGCTGTCCGCCAGCTCGGGCCTGCTCAACCGGTAAGACGCAAATGCGTTCTCCCGCCGGGCGTCTTCGCTCAGCTCATGTTGGGTTTTTGAGCTTTCGGCCCGGGTGAGCAAATCCGCCTGCACAGGGATGCCGCAGCGCTTGCCCAAAGGCGCTGCAATCAGCTCGGTCTGGTTAAATCCGCGCGCTTTCCGCCGCCCCTGGGTAGTCGGGATTGGCGCGATCAGGTCAAAGTGCGCATCCCCCCAATGACGGGCGATCAGCCGCTCTATTTCGATGGCTAAAAAAGTGTAAAGCCGGGGGTTGTCCCCTTTTTTAGCGTCGAGCACCAGGCCGCGTGCATTGTCGGTGTATTCGACAACCGCCATCAGGCCGGCGATCCGGCTGGGGGTGTCAAGTGAGATTTTTCCGACTGTGACCAGTGCGCACTTTTCGCACAAAAAATCGTCATGCTCGACCAAACTGTCACAGAGCAGACACCGCTGGGGAAAAACAAGCGAGACCAGCCGGTCAAGCAGTTCGGGCAAGGGCATGGCAGACAGCCTCCTTTAGAATGGCCCTGGATAAATCATGACAGACTGAGCAAGACGGATGACGAAAGATAAGGGAAGTTCATAAAATAAACAGTCTGGCAGTCAACAGCATACATGGAAAAACGCTATCGGGAGTATACAAGCACCGATAGCGTTTTTTGGGCATAGATATAATTTTCAACCTTTATTTAAACACGATCAGACGTTTTTCAATAGTCTCGAATGTTTTGCCGGCGTCCGGGGCCTGTGCTGCCTTTCCAAAGGGAAGCTGCCCTACCATTTTCCATGCCGGGTCTATGTTCAACTCTTTGTTTACTTCTGCCTCCACCAACTCGGTGTAGTGCTGTATATTTGCTCCATAACCCTCCTCAACAAGACTTGTCCAAAGAGTGTACTTCAACATACCTGTGGCTTGCATTGCCCATATAGGGAAATTGTCTTTGTATATTGGAAAGGCTTCTTGAAGCCCTTTTGTAACGGTTGTGTCTTGATATAGCAGGATTGTCCCCACTCCACCCAAAAAGCCGTTGATTCGAGCTTCCGTGCCGGGGAAGTTTTCTGCGGGTACAATGGCCTTAAGTGTCGATTTTACCAGGTTCCAAAACCAGTCATGCTTTTTGTCCATAAGCAGCAAGAGTCTTTGCTCTTGGCCGTTGAAAGCCGTTGGGGTGAGCTTCAAGGCATTGCCTATAACCTGCTCCAATCTCTCTTGCGGAACAAGAGCTTCTTTGCTCAATTGGTGGATGGTGCGCCTGTTTTCCATTGCTTTGTAAAAATCGCTCATTGATTTTCCTCCTTAATTTTTTTATGAAACGTATCGGGGAAATCACTCAAACTCCCATTGCTTTAAATATTTGTGTTATTTTTGCCCATTTCGATGAACAATAGATGAGATATTGCGGTTGCTTCTATTTTCAAATTTTCTTCAATCGCTTCAATAGAATCTCTTTCTTTTAGCGATATTCCATTTATCAGTGAAGCCCCCTCAACTTGCACGATATAGCATTGCCTGCCTTTTGGCAGGGGAAAATCAAGGGTTTTGCCCTGTTCAAGTTCCACGGCGTACATATTTACATCTTGGTGAAGTTTAACCGGTGCATTGCCGTCTTGGGGCGAAACAAGGTGCAACAGCTTGTTCTCACGCTCTGCCCACTCATATTTACAGTCACCATAGTTTGGCTCAAGATTTTTGGCGTTCGGCAAAATCCATATTTGCAAAAGCCGAACCGTTTCATCGCCCTCGTTTATTTCAGAATGATAAATACCACGCCCGGCGCTCATATATTGAACTTCGCCGCGCCTTATAACGCCCTCATTACCTATGGAATCTCTGTGCGTCAAAGCACCGCATACCAAGTACGACACAATCTCCATGTCTTTGTGCGGATGGGTGTCAAAGCCGGAGTGCCCGGCAATTAAATCGTCATTAAGCACACGAAGTGAGCCGAACTGCATATTGCTCGGGTTGTAGTATTGGGCGAACGAGAAATGGTGAACCGTGTCCAGCCAGCTTGTGGGTTTGCCCCTGTACATGCCTTGTGCGGGCAAATGTTTTATCATGGAGTTGTCCCTCCTTTTTTGCGTGTAAACCATATATATCCATTGTACTTAACGCCTATGACCTTTGCAAGTACGCACTTTTTTGTAACCAAGCTCAAATCAATGTTCTTGTTATATCAAAAAATTATGTTACACCCAATATAAAGTATAACATTAAACTGATCGTGTAGCAACGTGTTTTTCTCATCAAATAGCGGAGCAAATGAACTCGAAAAAAGAATTGTGCCATTGCCCGGCAGCAGTTAAAGTTGGGTAATTAGCAGTAAGTGGAAATTATTGCTTCTTTGCGACATTGATGAAGGATTGTCAATCATCGGCGAATTGACATTCGTCCCGGTTGGATGTAGAATGGAGTCGGAATAAGCGCAAAGAGTACTCACAGCCGAAAAGGAGTGTGCCGCATGATATACAAAAGCCCGATGGATGAGATGAGCCGGACAACCCCCACCCAATTTTGGAACGACAACTGCTCGCTCAAAGACCTTGCTTTCTCGATTGATCACGGCGCGGTGGGCGCAACCACCAATCCGGTCATTGTAGGGCAGGTGCTGGAGGCAGAACTGGCCCAGTACACACCCGTCATCAAACAGCTGGTTTCCGAACACCCCACGGCCACCGAAGATGATATCGGCTGGCTGTTAAACGAAAGAATGGCCTGCGACGGGGCAGAGCTGCTTTATCCCGTCTTTCAAAAAATGGGCAAGCGGGCCGGCTATATCTCCATTCAAACCAACACCAAATACTACCGCGACACAGCCAAGATGGTCGAGCAGGCGATTTGCTTCTCTAAGCTGGCCGAGAATATGATGGTTAAGATGCCGATGACCGCTCAAGGTATAGCCGCGGTCGAGGAGTGTACCTATCATGGGGTAAATATAAACGCCACTGTCAGCTTTACCGTTCCCCAGGCCATTGCGGTGGCCGAAGCGGTCAAGCGCGGGATGGAGCGCCGCGCAGCCCAGGGCAAGGACAATGCCCACCTCTTCCCGGTTTGTACCATCATGGTCGGCCGGGTAGAAGACTGGCTGAAAGAAGTCAGCGATGCCAAAGGGATTATTGTCGACCCGCAGGCGCTGACCATGTCCGGGGTGGCTGTCTTCAAAAACGCATATAAAATCTTTAAAGAGCGGGGCTACCATACACGTTTGTTGGTGGCGGCCTACCGGCATCACCACCATTGGTCCGAGTTTATAGGCGGGGATGTTTCGATGACCATCCCGCCGTCTTGGATTCGCAAATTTGTCACCAGCGACATCAAAGTCGAAAACCGGATGGACACGCCGGTCGCCCCCAAACTGATCGCCCAGCTGCAAAAACACTTCCCCGACTTTGACCGGGCCTACCAGCCGGACGGAATGAAACCGGAAGAGTTCGAGGGCTACGGCGCGACCAACCGCACACTCAAGCAGTTCCTGAGCGGCTACGACAAGATGATCGGCCTTGTGCGCGGCGTGATGACAAATATGTAATCAGACGACAAGGCCCAAAGGCTGGCAGTTGGCAGTTGACAATTGACAGTTGATAGTAGAGGTATCGCTTCGCGATGAATTTTATGATATGGGTTTCCATTACCCGTATCTGGATTTCATCGCGAAGCGATTCATTCACTGTCAATTGTCAACTGTCAATTGTCAATTATATTGTGGAGGATAATCGATGGAACAAGGCAAAACCCCCGGCGTTTTTCTGCGATTTCTGGATAAGATCGAGGTGGCCGGAAACCGGCTGCCCAACCCCGCCAGTCTATTTGTGCTCTTTTCGCTGGTGGTTATGTCCGCATCAGCACTGGCTGCGCGTGCGGGTGTTCAGGTCAGCTTTTATGCCCTGAACCCCGAGACAGGCGGCTTGGTTGAGCAGTGGGTGGCGGCGGTCAGCCTGCTTGATGCGGACGGGCTGCGGTTTATGATCACGTCGTTTGTATCCAACTTTACCGGGTTTTTGCCGGTGGGTACCGTGTTTACCGTCATGTTGGGGATATCGGTGGCCGACCGGTCGGGCCTGCTCGGATGTATACTGCGAAAGGTCGCGGCCGTTACCCCGCGTGCATTGCTCAGCCCGGTAGTCGTCTTTTTGGGGATTCTCTCAAGCGTGGCCTCGGTATTCGGGTTTGTGGTGCTCATGCCGCTCTCGGCGCTGCTCTTTATCAGCTGTAAGCGGCATCCGCTGGCCGGGCTGGCCGCGTCATTTGCGGGGGTGTCGGGCGGCTGGGCGGCCAACCTGTTCATTGCGCCAAATGACGTCATTTTCGCGGGAATCAGCACACAGGCGGCCAATCTGCTCGACCCCGATTATCTGGTGCTGCCGGTCAGCAACTGGTATTTTATGATGGCCTCGACCGTCTTGGTCACCGCGCTGGGCGCTTGGGTGACAGACCGGATTGTCGAGCCCCGTCTTGGAAAATACGACGGCGAGCAGTCCGGCGAAATCGAAGCGATCACGCCAATTGAGCGAAGGGGCCTGCGCTGGGCGGCGATCGCTATGGTCGTCTACATCGCGGTCATTCTGCTCGCGCTTTTGCCTGAAGGTTCGGTCTTGCGCAACCCGCAGACGGGCGGGGTTTTGGTTTCCCCGTTTATGAGCGGGATCATCTTCTTTGTCACCGCCGGATTTCTCATCCCCGGATTGGCCTACGGGATCGGCGCAAAGACCATCAAAAGCGACAACGATGTGGTCGCCATGATGGTTGAGTCGATCAAGGGGATGGTTGATTTTCTGGTGCTCATCTTTTTTGCAGCCCAGTTTGTCGCCCACTTTAATTATTCAAACTTGGGGGTGATCCTCTCGATTGGCGGGGCCGATTTGCTGACCGCGATCGGCTTTGTCGGGTTGCCGTTGCTCATTGCTTTTATTTTGGTGACCGCGTTTATCGACCTGTTCTTTTCGCTGGACATCGCAAAGTGGGCGGTAATGGCCCCGGTCTTTGTGCCCATGTTTATGCTGCTCGGTCTTTCGCCGGAGATGACGCAGCTCGCCCACCGGATCGGGGATTCGACCACCAACATGATTTCGCCGTTAATGCCGTTTTTCCCGATGATGATCGCGTATGTGCGCAAGTACAACAAACAGGCCGGAATCGGCACCGTTATCTCGGTCATGACCCCTTACCAGATATTCTTCCTGTCCGGGTGGATTCTGCTGTTCGCTGTCTGGTTCTTGTTGGGAATACCGCCCGGGCCGGGCGCACCCATCTTCTATTAAAATGGAAAATCCCCGCACAGGTTACACTGTGCGGGGATTTCTATTTGTCGGGTATTAAACGGCGACTGTGGGCAGTTCGGGCGCTGAAGTCGCGGGAATTGCGGGTGAAAAGCTGCTCAGCCACCGGCTCATGCTGCCGTTTACTTCCGGCGCGGAATCGGTTTCGCGGGCACTCTCGTCTTCGCTCAGCCGCTCGTAGTCGGTGGGGTCCTGCCGGTTGATCCGCATGGTCAGTGCCTTGCCGTAAAGGGCGGCGTCAAATTCCATCAAAAACTTGTGGTCTTCAGCCGGCACATTGTCGCCCATCATGATCCGCCGGGCAATCTCGAGGGCCTTGGCCATCATCCGCATCGCTTCAGCCTTGGCCTCGCCCTGCTCGCGGGCGGATTCCATCTGCTGGCGGATATGCTCGTTCTGGGCGCGAATCCGATCAAGTTCTTCGGCCAGCGTGGCGCGCGCTTCTTCCGGGTCGAGTGCCGCCGGAATGGTTTGATCAGCGGTTGTCTGCCCACTGATTGAGATGATGGCGGCCGGGCTTTGTTCGCCCGTGCCCTTGCCGGACGGGTCAGCCGGCGTTTTTGGCGATCCCTGATTTATATATGCCGAAGTGCTCAACTGACCGACATTGTTCATATTCATGCGCGCGACCTCCCAAAAAAGATGTCATACACAAAGACTATCGGCACGCGCACACAAGAACTTTAGCGGGGTAAAGAATTTTTCGGCGTGACCACCGCGGCCAGCAGGCCGCCGGTTTGGCTGATGACCACATCTTGCCCGGCGAACTCGTTGCTGATTGCGCGGGGGTCGTGTGGGCGTAAGGTGTGGTTGTCGAGCCTGTATTTGGCTCCAAAAATCGATAAGCCCCGGCAGGTTTCGAGCGCGAAGAGCGAGAAATAACAGCCCGCTCGGCAGGGCAATGCGCGCTGGCCGCTGCCTGCCAGCGCGAACAGGTCGGTTTGCCCGTCGGTAACCATAGCGTCCGCGCCGTCTTTGGCCAGCCCGGCCAGCAGCTGGATGTTGGCCAGCGTGTGATCCAGCCGCCCGCCCAGCATCCCGGTGAGGAGGAGACGGGTATGCCCATACTCGACCGCTTGTCGGGCGGCGTAAAACGAGTCGGTGTAATTTTTTTCGGGGGAGAGCGTTACGCGTGGGATGTCAATCGGCGGCTCGGTGAGCGAATCAAAATCGCCGACCAGAAGGTTTGGGGTCAGCCCGAGCGCCGGCGCGTGGATAAGCCCGCCGTCCGCGCAGATGACAAAAGGGCCGGGCGCGATCAGCCCGGCCAAACGTTTGGGGTCAACTACCTCGCCCGCGCCCAAAACGACGCAGCCAAATGGCGTTATCTCTGCTCCCAATCCTTCACTTCCTTTGCCTGCGCGTAAAGGTTACGGTAGTTTTCGTGACGGGTTTTTCCGACCTTGCCCTGCCCGAGTGCCTCAAGTATGGCGCATCCGGCCTCCAGCGTGTGTGAACAGTCGTTAAACCGGCATTTGCCGAGATATGGCGCGAATTCGATAAAGCATGGTGCCAGCTCCTCTTTTGGAATGTGGCCCATCCTGAGCATTTCGAGGGAGGAAAACCCCGGCGTGTCGGCGACCAGCCCGCCGCCGGGCAAAGGCAGAAGCTCAACATGGCGAGTGGTGTGCCGGCCGCGTCCCAGCTTTTTGCTGGTCTGGCCGGTAGCGAGCCCCAGCTGCGGATGAATCCGGTTGAGCAGAGTGGATTTGCCGACCCCGCTGTTTCCACAAAAAGCTGAGATTCCGGCCGCGAGCGCGCCGGTCAGCCGGTCAAGCCCGCTGCCGTCCTGCCCAACCGGGTAAACAGAAAACCCGGCGTGCGTGTAAATATCCTCCAGCCATTGGGATGAGGCCAGGTCGGTTTTGGTAAGTGCGATCAGCGCGTCAATCTCCCGGTGCGCGAGGATGGTCAGGTAAGTGTCGGCCACCAAAAGATTGGGTGCGGGGTCAGAAACGGACAACACAAGCACCATCCGGTCAAGGTTTGCGAGCGGCGGGCGGATAAGGCTGTTTGTGCGCGGCAAAAGCTGTGATACACTGCCCCCGCCCTCCGGTGTCCGCTCGATGACGGCCATATCCCCGACCAGCGGGGTTTCCCCCCGCTTGCGCAGAACGCCTTTGCCCCGGCACTCAACCCGCTCAAAACCATCCCCGACAGGCAGGTCTACATAGTAAAATCCGCCGGTCGCCTTGACGATTCTTCCGGTCAACCCACCGCTCATGGCAGGAAAACTTCCCAAGTGTCCAGTATTTGGAAGGTGGGCGGGTTGGCTGAGAAATCAAGCTGGAAGTCCTGGTAAAGGTGCCCGTTGATGAGAACCTGGATGGACACAAGCTCGTCTGTTCCCGAAAACGCCGGCTGCCAGACACCGACTTCAGACGGGTTTAGTACCGTGTCATGCACCAGCACATTGTCGGCAAAGGCCTGTAACTGCACGTCACCGTCAAAGGCAGGCAGTTCCACCCGAATGGAAACGTGGGTCATCGCACTGCCCTGGCTGACCACCAGATTGATGGCCGAACCCTCTTGGTGAAGGGTACCCGAGTCGGGGGTTTGCGCGATGACGGTGTCGGTCGGCTGGTCACTCTGATCGTAAGTGACTTCACCCACCCGCAAGTTATGCATCTCAAGCATCTGCCGGGCGGCCTGCAATGTCATCCCCCGCACATCGGGGACAGAGCGGAGCTGCACATCCTGACCAATGCTTACAAACAGCTGAATGATATCCCCTGAACGCACCTCAGACAGCGCGGAGGGGTTGCTGTAGATGATATCGCCGACCACGACGGTGGAGTTGTGTTCGTTGAAGATTTCATACTGCAAGCCCCGCTCGCGCAGCCAGCTTCTGACCATGTGAGAGGGCTGGCCGTTAAAGTTTTCGAGCTGAAAGACCTGCTGGCCCTCGCTGACCATCACCCGGATCTCACTGCCCTCGCGGACTGTCCGCCCGGCCCGGGGGTTCTGCTCAAAGATGACGCCCGGCGCGAAGTCGACGTTGTGTGTCACAGACTCCTGGATGATTTCCACACCCAGTTCGGCGTATTGGCTGAGCGCGGTGTCAAACCGCAGGCCGACCAGATTGGGTACCCGCACCTCTTCGACTTGGGCAAAGGGGTTTTGCAGGGAGATCATAAGGCCGAGAAAGGCGAGCGTAGCCAGCACAAAGGCAAAGGTGACGCCGGCAAGTATCGGCAGGTAGGGCACTCGTTTTTTTCGATTTTGCTTGTGCAACGTTTTCTCCTCTCTCGTTTTATCGATGGCTTTGCGGTATTTCTTGCGCTCAGACTTTTCGCTCTCGCCGCCGAGATATTTGTATTGGAATTGGATGGATGGGTCGTGCTTAAACTTTTCGATGTCCTCAGTCATGGCCTGGGTGGTTTGGTAGCGGTGGGCGGCGTCTTTTTCCATCGCCCGCATTGTGATCTCCTCCAGCCCCTGGGGGATGGAGGGGTTGATCTGGGTTGGGCGGGCCGCCTTTGACTGAATGTGTTTGATGGCTACCGAGACCGCGGTATCGGCTTCAAAAGGCACCCGGCCGGTCAACATCTCAAAGAGCAAAACGCCCACCGAGTAGATATCTGTTTTTTGGTCGGTATTGTCGCCCATCGCCTGTTCGGGGCTGATATAGTGTACACTGCCGATTGCCCGGTCGGTGATGGTCTTCACTTCGCTTCGGGCAAAGCGGGCGATTCCGAAGTCGGTGACCTTAATCATTCCGTTTTGCAAAAGCATGATGTTGTGCGGTTTGATATCCCGGTGGACAATGCCCTTTTCGTGGGCGTGGTCGAGCGCGTCCAGAATTTGGAGCGTGAAGTGGATGGCTTCTTTCCAGCTGAGCGTACCTTGCCGCTCGATGTAGTCTTTCAGGGTAATCCCATCGATGTATTCCATCACGATCGACTGCATCCGGTTGGTAAAGGCGACATCGTAGACCTGAACAATGTTCGGGTGATTGAGCAGGGCGATGGCCTTGCTTTCATTTTTAAACCGGCGCAAAAATTCGGCGTTGCCAAGATACTCTTCCCGCAGGATTTTGACCGAAACGGTGCGCTGGTCGATGGCGTCGTAAGCTTTGTAGACGTTGGCCATCCCGCCCATGCCGATTATCTGCTGAATTTCGTACCGGCCTTCCAGTTTCTTGCCGATGTATTTGTCGATCCCAGATTCCATTTAGACGCCCTCCTCTCCCGGGCTTTGGGGCGGATCACCTGCCTCAGCCGAGCGGCTGATGACCACGGCGGTGATGTTGTCTCCTCCTCCGCCGATCGCTTTGGCCAGCTCGATCAAGGTCTGCGCCCCGCCGCTTCGTCTGCACTGCGCAAGGTGTTCGTGTAAAAGCCGGCCGGTCAGCTGGTCAGGCCCGACATAGCCGTAAAGCCCGTCACTGCAAAGAAGCAGGCTGTCCCCAGGCAAAAAATGATGGTCGGCAAAGTCGGCCTCAACACTGGGGGTAACCCCCACGGCGCGGGTGATAAAGTGGCGCTTGGGGTGGGTGAGGGCTTCTTCCGGCGAGATTTCGCCAAGGTCTACCAACATCTGCACAACCGTGTGGTCTTTGGTCAGCTGGGTGGACTCTTTGTAGCCGTTCACATAGTAAACCCGGCTATCCCCCACATAGGTTACATACACCCGCTCGCCGGACACCACTGCGATCACCAGGGTTGTGCCCATCCCCTCCAGCTCAGGGTTCTCGCGGGAATCGCTGTAAACCAGCGCGTTGGCCCCGGCCGCCGCGCTCATCATAACATTTTTGAGTGAAGTGCCGCTCATCCCCGGCCCCAGGTCGCGCTCAAGGGCCTTGGTTACAAAAGCGGTGGCCGTCTGGGAGGCGATGTGTCCGCCGCTCGTTCCGCCCATACCGTCACATACAACGGCATAGCAGAGAAACTCGTCCAAGACTTTAAAGGAAAAGCTGTCTTGATTGGTCTTGCGGACAAGGCCGATGTCGGTGTCCCCACAAATAGTAATCAATGTCTCTTGCCTCCCAAATATTTCGGAGATATTTCATTAAATGCGAACGCAATTACATTATTATACAAACAAAATCAACCATCTGTTCGCCTTAGCTGCCCACAGGCGGCGTCAAGATCGGCGCCCAGTTCCCGGCGGATGGTGGCGTTTATCCCGCGGATTTCCAGCTCTTTTTGGAATGCGAGCACCGTTTCGCGGTTCGAGCGGGTGAGCGCGCGCTCTTTGACCGGGTTGTGCGGGATAAGGTTTACGTGATCCCCCCGCCCTTTTAACAGCGCGGCCAGCGCTTTGGCGTCCGTGACCGCGTCGTTCTTGCCGGCCATCAGCGAGTATTCAAAGCTGACCCGCCGCCCGGTGGCTTCAAAGTAATCGCGGCAGGCTTTTAGCAGCGCGGCGATACCATATTTGCGGTTAATCGGCATCAGCTCGCTGCGCAGATCGTCGTTGGCCGCGTGGAGGGATACGCTGAGGGTGACCGGATACTTCTTCTCGGCCAGCCTGTAGATTTCGTCCACCAGCCCGCAGGTCGAGAGCGATATCCGCCGCAAACTCAGACCAAAGCCATCCGGGTGGGATACCAGCTCAAGGAACCGGCAGACGTTCTCGAAGTTGTCCAGTGGCTCGCCTACCCCCATCATCACGATTGACCCGATCCGCTCAGGGGCAATGTCATCGGCGGCGGCATATACCTGCCCGAGAATCTCGCCGGTGGTCAGGTTCCGCGATAGCCCGCCCAGGGCCGAAGCGCAAAAAGCGCAGCCCATCCGGCAGCCCGCTTGAGAGGAGATGCACAAGCTGTTCCCATGGCGGTGGCCCATCAGCACACCCTCAACCAGATCGCCGCCATCCAGCCCATATAAGTATTTTACCGTACCATCGATGGAAGAAACAAGCCTTTTTTGCACTTTTACCCCGCCGATTGTGCATCTTTGGGCAAGAGATTGGCGAAAGCTGGCAGGTAAGTTGGTCATTTCGTCAAAAGTTGACACTCGCTTTTGGTGAAGCCAGCTAAAAATTTGTTTGGCACGATAAGCGGGTTGCTCCATCTCATTTAGCAGACCGGCCAGCTCAGTGCGGGCAAGGCCGCGCAGATTGAGCCTGTCAGCACTCATGGGTTGCCTCCTTTGTGGAAAGCAGCCAGATAGAAGCCATCCCCGCCGAATTCGGCGAGCAGGGTGCGGCTGGTGTCCCCGCCCAGCAACCCACCCAGCGGCCGGGGCGAAAAAGCGGGATGTTCGCGGGCAAAACGTTCGGTCACTTCGACGTTTTCAGCCGGGTTAAACGTACAAGTCGAGTAGAGCAGGCTGCCTTCGCCTTTACAATATTTTGCCGAACTTACCAGTATATTATACTGTGTATTGGAAATATTTGCAAACTCATTGAGCGGTTTATATTTAATTTCAGGCTTGCGCCGAATCACGCCGTACCCCGAACAGGGCATGTCACAGAGAACCGCGTCAAACTCGCCAAGATCCGGGTGAAATCCGCTCATATCGCGGCAAAGGGTGGTGATCCCGGTCAGCCCCATTTCCTGCGCTCGGCGGGCGATCAACCCCACCCGCTTCTCGTGCAGGTCACAGGCGACGACCTCACCTTTTCCTTCCAGCAGCTGGGCGGCGGTGAAAGTTTTGCCGCCCGGCGCCGCGCATGTGTCCAGCACCCGCATCCCCGGCCGCAAGTTCAGCGCATGAACGGCCAGCTGAGATGAGACATCCTGTACATGAAAAAGGCCGTCGCGGTAGGATTTCAGTTCGGGCAGAGAACCGGTTTGCTCAAGCAGCAAACAGTCGGCCAACAGCTGGTGTGGGGTTGCCCGAACGCCCTCGCATTCCAAAATGTCGATGAGTTTATTTGAATCGATGCGCAATGTATTTACCCGAATGGTCACCGGCGGCCGTCCCAGGCTGTCGGCCAAAAACCGGTGGGCGGGCGGATCCCCGTAATTTTCGAGCAGGAGTTCGACCAGCGGTTCCGGGCAGGAAAACTCAAGGCTGAGCCGCGCGACCGGTGCTTCCGGCAGTGGGACAGCCTTGCCTGACCGCAAAAAAGCGCGCAGGACACCGTTGACAAAGCCGGCCGCCTGCGGTTTGCGCAGCTTTCGCGCCAGTTCGACGCTTTCGGCAACCGCCGCGTGGTCGGGCACATCCAGATACAACAACTGGTAGATGCCGAGCCGTAAAGCGGTGAGCACTTCGGGCGAGAGTTTTTCGGGTGGCTGCGCGGCGTGCGCGGCAATGCAGGCGTCAAGGGTAAGGCGTCGTTCAATCACTCCGTAGAAGAGGGCGGAGGCAAACGCCGCGCCAGCCGGCGGGAGGGGGTGCCGGCGCAAAAATGTATCAAGACTGAGATTGGACCACGCGGCTCTGCGCTGAACATCCAGTAAGGCGTTGGCCGCGATCTGGCGAGGGTCTCTCATAGAATGCTCCTAAAATAATGTCTGCAGTCACAATAAACAATAATATTGTCAAACAACAGAAAAATAACGCATAACTGTAAAGATAATTATAATTCAAACAGTCACTAAAATTCAATCAAACTTAAGCACTGTGCCATCGGGCGGTTTACGGATTCCATTTCGCCATGTGGCGGCATCCATTGGTTTTTTGCCCTGTGACTGAAGGGTGATCAACTCGACAGCGCCGTCTCCACATCCTACAACCAAGCGCTTTGTATGCAGAATTACACCTGGTTTACCCGAGACATCGGCAACCGGAATCGCCTTGTGCACCTTGACCGGATTACCTGAAAAGTGGATTATCGCACCGGGTGAGGGGTTTAATCCGCGTACAAGGTTGCAAAAATCCTTTGGTGAAGCGGAAAAATTAAGTTTTGACATGTTTTTCTGAATAGGTGGAGCAAGTGTGGCCAGCGCATCGTCCTGCGGCGTACGCGGCGCGTTGCCGGATTTAAGTAGATAAATCGTTTCTACAAGCAGTTCTGCGCCCATTTGGCTGAGTCGATCAAACAAATGTCCGGAAGTCTCATCCGGATAAATATCGATTTCGCGTTTTAGGATAATATCTCCTGTATCAAGGCCTTCCGACATGTGCATTGTAGTCACACCGGTTTTGGTGTCTCCTGCGATCAAACTCCACTGAATGGGGGCGGCCCCGCGCCAACGGGGGAGGAGAGAGGCGTGTACATTGATGCATCCGAGAGGCGGCAGTTCCAGGATTTCGAGGGGCAAGATTCGGCCGTAAGCAACCACCACAATCAAGTCGGGCGCAAGCCCGCGCAGAAGCGTGGCCGCCTCGCCGTCCCGCAGGGTAAGCGGCTGAAAAACAGGAATTCCGCGGGCGGAGGCCAGCTGTTTGACCGGCGGCGGCGAGAGCGACATCCCCCGGCCTTTTGGGCGGTCGGGCTGGCAAAAAACAGCGGAAATCGCGTGGCTGTCAGAAATCAGGCGATCAAGACAAGGAACCGCGAAGTCGGGTGTTCCCATAAAAACGATCTTGCGTGACAAAACGTATACATCCTCTCGGAGAACTGTGCTATAATAAAGCTTAAGATCTGCATGACATAGTGCGTCAAAAACCAGTACTGCTTTAGCGGTGAGGCGAAGTACGTGGTATAATGTTCGCGCCTCTCAGTGAACATTATACCATAAGATTACATCTTTTACTGATCGCGCCAAGTTTTTTCACAGATTTTTCAGATTTTCGTGTTATGATAGATGTGTTTGTGTTCGTTTACCTAAATGTCAAAACAATTATGATAAGTATTTTATTTAATTGAAATCACAAAAACATAATTACGATATCGAATACATAATTATATCGACGAAGGACGTGCGATAGATGATAGAAGTAAAAGGCCTGACCAAGCGCTTTGGCAGTAAATACGCGCTCAGTGATGTGTCCTTTAATGTGGCAAAAGGCGAGATACTCGGTTTTTTGGGGCCGAACGGGGCGGGGAAATCGACGGCCATGAACATCATAACCGGTTATCTTTCTTCGACTGAGGGGACGGTCAAGATCGGCGGCCACGAGATTTTAGAGGCGCCGCTGTCTGCCAAGGCTATGTTGGGTTACCTGCCCGAGCACCCGCCGCTCTACCCCGACATGACAGTCAAGGAATACCTCTGTTTTGTCTACGCGCTCAAGAAAGTCAAGCTGGATATGCGAGAGCACATCACGCAGTGTTGTGAGCAGGCGCGGGTGGACGACGTTTTTCACCGGCGGATCAAAAACCTCTCAAAGGGGTATCGCCAGCGGGTGGGGCTGGCCGGCGCGATGATCGGCAGCCCGCAGGTACTTGTGCTGGATGAGCCGACTGCCGGGCTGGATCCGCAGCAGATTATTGAGATGCGCGGGCTGATCAGGAGTTTGGGCAAAGAGCGGACAATCCTGTTTTCTTCTCATATACTGTCCGAGGTGCAAGCGGTCTGCGACCGGGTGCTGGTGCTGAGCAGCGGGGTGGTGGTGGCGGATGGTGCGCCCGAAAAGCTGTCGCAAAGCTTTGGCAGATCAGGCAAACTGATCGCCCGCATTGCCGGGCCGAAAGACCGGGTGGGTGATTTGCTGGCCAAGCTGCCCGGTATATCCGGCGCTGAGTGTCTGGGTGAGAAAGAAAAGGACGCCGCCGACTGGGCGATTCAGGCAAAAGAGAAGGCTGATCCGCGCCGCGAGCTCTTTGCCGCGCTGTCTCAAAAGGGATGGCCGCTTCTCGGCCTGAAAGCCGACGAGATGAGCCTTGAAGATGTGTTTTTGCAGCTGACGCAACGGGCAGTTGACAATTGACAGTGGACAGTTGTGGTGTCCGCTTCGTGGAGATCATTTAAAATGAATCGCGTCAGCGATGCCATAACTTTCAACTGACATTAGGGGGGATTACTTTGTTGGCCATTGCCCGTAAGGAGCTTGGGGCTTACTTTCGATCACCCGTGGGGTTTATTTTTCTCGCGGTCTTTTACTTTTTTTCCGGATACTTCTTTTTCGCGAACAACCTGTTTGGGATGAACGCGAATCTGGGCGGCGTGTTTGGCGGCCTGTACACGCTGCTGCTTTTTCTTATCCCAATTCTGACCATGCGCCTGCTCAGTGAGGAGCGCAAGAGCAAAACCGAGCAGGGGCTGTTGACCGCGCCGGTCTCTCTAACCGGGATGGTGCTTGGCAAATATCTGGCCGCGGTGGCTGTCTTTGTGATCGGGTTGTCGGTCACTTTGGTCTACGCGTTGTTGATCGCGACGTTTACCTCGCCCAATTGGGGGCTGGTGTTTGGTAATCTGATCGCCACATTGCTGCTTGGTATGGCGCTGATTTCGATCGGCCTGTTTATTTCGGCGCTGACTGAAAATCAGGTGATTGCGGCGGTGGGCAGTTTTGGGGTCGGGCTGTTTTTTCTGATGGTGGGCGCTTTGCGTGCGGTCTTTACCGGGCCGCTGGCGGCGGTGGTCGGCGCGATTTCTTTTTACGAACGGTACTTCAGCTTCGGGCTGGGGATTTTCCGCATCGCGGACATCCTGTTTTTTGTCAGCGTTTGCGCCATCTTCCTCTTTTTGACCATACGCGTTTTCGAAAAAAGGCGGTGGAGCTAAATGAAGCAAAAGCTGGTAAGTATCTGGAAGAGCCGGGTTTTCCGGCAGGGCAGTGTGGCCACCGCCATCACCGCGCTGGTGGTCGCGATTATTGTGGCGCTCAATTTATTTGTCGGCGTGTTGGCCGAGCGGCATCAGTGGCGGTTGGATCTGACCGCCGAGCAGGCGTTTGTATTGACGCAGGAGAGCCGGGACTTCATTGCGCAGCTGGAAATGGATCTTGCCATTTACGTGCTCACCCCCGAAACCGGTTTGACGGCGGCGGGCGAATATTTTGTGCAGGCCAACGAGGTGATCCGCCAGTACGCGGCGCTCTCCCCGCGAATCACACTCGAATACATCGATCTGACCCGTGACCCCGCGTTTGCCGCGCGGTTCCCGCAGTTTCAGCTCAACGCACAGACCATCCTGCTGGTGACGGAGGATCGGGTTGAGACGCTGAGTGTCTTTGAACTTTTCAACATCGAAACCGACGTGTTCGGCAGTCGGATTGCGTCCTCCCGCGCCGAACAGATGATGACCGGGCTGATCTTGTTTATGACGATGGACAGGCAGGTGACCGTGTCTGTGCTGGCCGGTTTCGGCGAGAGCGACTCGTCCGGGCTTGTTTCCCTGCTCGAGACCAACCGCTACCGGGTGGTCAGCCAGAACATCCTGACCGAAGAGATTCACCCTGAGGCGACCATTCTGGTCATCAATTCGCCCACCCGCGATTACCCCGAAGACGTCATCGCGAAGATCGAGCGGTTTTTGCTGGGTGAGCGGGATGTAACGCTTGTCTATTTTGCCGGGGTGCACCAGCCGCCGCTGCCAAATCTGGAGATGTTTCTGGCCGACTGGGGGATTTTAGTACTGCCCGGGATCGTCTACCAAACCGACCTCAACATGACCTGGGGCGGACCGTACCTCTCGGCCGTACACTACACCGAGGATGTTTTTGCCCGGCACACGTTTGATTTTTTCTCGATCATGCCAAACGCCCGGCCGCTGGATTTTCTCTTTCACCAGCGGGGGGCGCGGACAGTCAGCGCACCTATGATCTTTGGGGAGTCGGCGGTTTTGCAGCCGCTGGACGCGCAAAACGGCTGGTCACCGGCCATGAGCGAAATGCCCGGCCCGTTCGCCGCGCTCGCGCTCAGCCAGGACGAGGCGTTCACCGGTGATTACGACGAGGCCGGGCGGGTGTCGACCGTTGCGGTTTTCGCGTCCCGCGATTTTGTGGATGTGAACATGCTGCTTAACCCGCACATCGGGAACGCGCAATACATTCTCGGTTTGTTCGAAGGTTTGAGTGAGCATATGGGCGGGGTGGCCATCGCACCCACCGTGATTGGGGCAACCCCCCTGCCGATCACCGACTTCCAGACCATTATATACGGTGTGTTGTTTGTGATCGTTTTGCCGCTGGTTGTTGTTTTTGCGGGCGGCGTCATCTTTATCAGGCGCAGACATCTTTAAAGATTGGTGGTTGGCGGATTGCGAAAAAAACTGATGATCACCGGCGGGCTGGCCGCCCTGCTGCTGGTGCTCGGTCTCGGTTTTTTCATTGTATGGCAGGAAGAAGCCCATGAAAACGAATCGACCGGGCCGGCTGAGCTTGCCTTCCTCTTTCAGTACGATATGCCGCCGCTTTCCGCTCACTTTTCGGGCGGGTATCGCGAGCCGTTCACCCTCTTGCGCTTGGAGATTGACCCCGCGCGGAATAATATGGTCAGCCGGGCAACCATCCCCGGGATGGAGGATCTGCCGGTTGATAGCGCGCGGATTGGCGGGGTGCTGGGCGCTTCGCGCAACCTGCCTTATCTGGAACTGGTGGATGTGGAAGTGGCCGACCTGCGCGTTTTTGGGTTAAATCCAGCCCGTGCAACGGTTGTTCTGGACTTTGAAGAGCAGGGAACGCGCACCATAAAGATCGGGGACGTTGCCCCCGGCAACGTCGGTGTATATATTCAGCTGGATGAAGACGGCGCGATCTATCTTGTCCCGGTCACAGCAGTGGATAATTTTTTGCTCACCCCCTTTGATTATATGAACATGAATATCACACCCATGAGCGGCTGGCCGATGGTGTTTGACTCGATGACGCTGGGCGGCGCTGTCCGCGAAGAGACGGGCGAGGTAACAATCGTTGCCAATCGCGGGGAGTTTGAATTGACCGCGCCTTTTGCGCACGAACTCAACCCGTTGACCGGGCCGGGGATTTTACACGCGGCCTTTGGGATGATCGCCCACCGGGTGGTGGCGGTCAACCCGTCCCAAGCCGACTTGGACGCGCTCGGCTTTGACCGGCCCTGGTCGACACTGACGGTTGAGGGTGGCGAGTACGGCGGCTTTTCAATTTTGGCCACACAACCGGACGAAGCCGGAATGGTGCTCATCTACCGGGAAGGCGTGCCACTGCTCTACTCGATTGGCGAACACGGCCTGCTCTGGCTGGATGTGCAATTTTACCAGCTAATGTCGCCTTTTGCGGCCTCGCCTTTGCTTGAAGAACTGGCTGCTGTCCAAGTCGCGGTCTTTGGTGGCCGGGGTGGGCATGTCCACGTTTTTGAGATCGAAAGAGACGAAGAAGACGCGCCTATCGTTACAACCCCCGACCTGACGCTGGATACCGAAAACTTCCGGCGGTTTTTTACAACCCTGATTTCGGCAACGCTTGAGATGCATGAAGACCAGCAAACCGAGCCGGGCCGGCCGGTTTTGAATTTCATTTACCGCTACGCCGACGGGACAGACTTGACCGTCAGCTTTTATGAGTCAAACGTACCACTCAGGCACTTTGCCCGGGTGAATGAGGGGCGGGTGTTCCTGACGCCGTCTTCCTACATCGACCGGGTGTTGGGTGACCTTTTGGAAGTTTGGGAAGACCGGCGGGTAGAGGCAATTTAGCAATAATCATCTTGGAGGATAGATACAACATGACCATCAACGAGACACTGACCAAAGAACTGTCACTGCAGCTCTGGCAGGTGGAAAACACGGTAAACCTGATCGCCGAGGGCGCGACCATCCCGTTTATCGCCCGCTACCGGAAAGAGGTCACCGGCAGTTTGGATGACGATACGCTACGCGAACTTTCCACCCGGTTGAGCTATCTGCAAAACCTCGAAAAGCGAAAAGACGAGGTGATCGGCTCGATCGACGAGCAGGGCAAACTGACCGGCGAGCTTGAAGCCGCTATCCGTGCCGGGGTCACCCTGGCCGAAGTCGAGGATTTATACCGGCCATATAAGCAAAAGCGGAAAACCCGCGCTTCGGTCGCGCGCGAGCGTGGGCTTGCGCCGCTGGCCGAAACACTGCTCGAACAAAAGCGGGAGATGCCCGATCCGTTAACATTGGCGGCGCAGTATGTGGACGAGGAAAAAGGTGTGCCTGACCCGCAGGCGGCGCTGGATGGGGCAAAAGACATTGTGGCCGAAACTTTGTCTGACAGTGCCGAAGTGCGCAAAATCTTGCGGGAATTGCTTGCCCGCGGTTGCGAAGTGAAGACGGCCGCGGCCAAAGACGAGGACAATGTCTATTCGATGTACGCCGATTACCGTGAGCCGTTTGCGAAAATCCCGCCCCACCGGATATTGGCCATCAACCGCGGCGAGCGGGAGGGTTTTCTCAAAGTCGGCCTGGAGATCGACGCGCCCGCTTGTATGGGGGTCATTTACGACCAGTTTTTAAAAGGGAAGTCGCCCGCCCGCGAAGTGCTGGTCGAAGCGCTTGACGACGGGTTTTCGCGCCTGTTGTTCCCGTCGCTGGAAAACGAGCTGCGCGGGATGCTCAGCGAAAAGGCGGCGGACAGCGCCATCGATGTGTTCAAAGCAAACTTGGAGCAGCTGCTTATGCAGCCACCGCTCAAAGATCGGGTGGTGCTTGGGGTTGACCCGGCCTACCGCACCGGCTGCAAGATCGCGGTGGTTGACCACACGGGCAAAGTGCTGGACGTCACCGTCATCTATCCGACTCCGCCTCAAAACAAGGTTGACGAAGCGAAACGGACACTCAAAGCCCTGATCAAAAAACATGGAGTGAACGTGATATCCATCGGGAACGGAACCGCGTCGGCCGAAAGCGAACGCTTTGTGGCTGAGCTGATCGGTGAGCTGCCTGAGTTAAAGTTGAGTTATATGGTGGTCAGCGAGGCGGGGGCGTCTGTCTATTCGGCGTCCAAGCTGGCGGCTGAGGAGTTTCCCGAGTTTGATGTGAGCCTGCGCAGTGCGGTTTCGATTGCGCGCAGGATTCAGGACCCGCTGGCCGAGCTGGTCAAGATTGACCCCAAAGCCATCGGGGTGGGGCAGTACCAGCACGATATGCCGCCTGCCAAGCTGGATGATTCGCTGGGCGGGGTGGTCGAAGACTGCGTAAACAGCGTGGGTGTTGACTTGAACACGGCCTCCCACAGTTTGTTGTCTTATGTTTCGGGTGTGAACAAGACGGTGGCCAAGAACATTGTGGCCTTTCGGGAAGAAAACGGCCCGTTCAGCGGCCGGAGCGGCCTGCTCAAAGTTCCAAAGCTGGGCAAGAAAGCGTTTGAGCAATGCGCCGGGTTCTTGCGGGTAAAAGGCGGCGAAAACCAGTTGGACAACACTGCCGTTCATCCGGAAAGCTACAAGGCGGCTAAAGCGGTACTGAAATCTTGTGGGTTTGTATTGGCCGACCTGGATAAAGGCGGGGTGCATGGCTTGCGCGAGAAAGCCAGAGAGCTGGGGATTGGCCCGCTGGCCAAAGAGGTCGGGGTCGGTGAACCGACGCTGAAAGACATCATCGATGAGCTGCTTAAGCCGGGTAGGGATCCCCGGGATGAGCTGCCGCCGCCGATTCTTCGTCAGGATGTGATGAGCATGGAAGACTTGGAGGCGGAGATGATCCTGACCGGGACTGTGCGGAATATCACCGATTTTGGCGCGTTTGTAGATATCGGTGTGCATCAGGATGGGCTTGTGCATATCTCGCGGTTGTCTGAGAGGTTTGTGAAACATCCGCTGGATGCGGTTAAGGTGGGGCAGATTGTTAAGGTGAAAGTGGTTGATGTTTATTTGAATAAGAAGCGGATATCGCTGGCGATTAAGGGTGTGCCGCAGGATGGTTAAATTGGAATGGGGTGCTTTGTTTTGCGTTTCGGGTCTTAAGGGCATTTAACTGGAATTTCCGAAATCCTTGCCTTTCGGACATTAAGGACTTTAATCGGAATCTCCGATGGAAAAGGAATGGGGCGCTTCGCCCCCAAGCCCCCGAGTTACTTTTTTCCACGACCAAAAAAGTAACCAAAAAGGCCGCTTAAGGGGGGCAGGGGGCACGCCCCCAGCTGGCCCCCCTTAAGAATCCCCC
>Ga0123352_10000726_pt1 | contig 40975 bp, 40 predicted proteins | sample TergutLab28metaG_FD_89700 | JGI IMG/M metagenome (GOLD analysis project Ga0123352, IMG submission 89700) | Labiotermes labralis P1 segment gut microbial communities from Petit-Saut dam, French Guiana - Lab288 P1 | ecosystem: Host-associated > Arthropoda: Insects > Digestive system > Gut ... | reverse complement strand
CGTGCTCTGGTGTTTACCGCTGTTTCTATACTCAGTTTAACACATCTGTTTGCGGATTTCTCCGCTTTCATAAATTATTTGTGCCGCCAACGTAGGCGGCGGAATGGAGTCAAAAATGATTAAGACAAACAAAGACAAATTGCCGGTAGTATCGGTAGCGGGCGAGGTATGGCACCCAAAGGGCGGCGCGGCGGGTAAGGTTACCGCAAACGGTGACATCCTGTGGATGGCAGGCACAGGTGGCATAACATACAATGCCCAAATTGGCGACACGTGCATGGGCTGGGTCGCCGACCATTTGGAACCGGGCGTAACCACACGCCACAAAGACGACGAACATAACCAAGCGTACAACATACTCTCGTGTATTGGAAACGAGGCTACGGTACGCAGCGGCGACGCAAAGGGGGCAAAAGGTATTGTAACCGGTAAGCATGGTGGCTCGGAACATTTGCTGGTGTATTTCCCACAAGATGTACTCGGGCAAATGAACATTGGCGACAATATTTCCATTAAAGCGACCGGGCAAGGTATGGCGCTTTTAGACTATCCAGATATTAAGCTGCGCAACACAAGCCCGGCACTGCTCGAGAAAATGAACATTGCAGAAGAAGGCGGCAAGCTAAAAGTTGGCGTTGCAAAAATTGTACCGGCGGATATCATGGGGTCTGGTCTTGGGTCGGTTGGGACTGCCCGTGGCGATTATGATATCACCCTTTTCTGTAACGAAATGATGGAGAAATACGACCTTGCAGACCTACGCTTTGGCGATATTGTAGCTATAAAAAATGCGGATAACCGCTATGGCCGTTCTTATAAAACAGGGGCATGTACAATTGGCGTGGTGGTGCATGGCGACTGCGTCATTGCAGGGCATGGCCCGGGCGTAACCACGCTAATAACCAGCCACCTGCCGCTGATAGAGCCGTTTATTGACAAAGATGCGAATTTGGCAGCGTATTTTTTGTAGATGTAGACAGGAAGCAAATGAAAAAGACGACTTTTGTCGTCTTTTTTTATTGTGTCAGAGGAAAAAAGAGTTTTTAGAGTTAAGACAGCAGATACCCATGTGCAGGGTTTCTCATTATGCAAACAGTACTAACAGTAAGTGTGTGACACTGCCACCGAGGCGGAAGAAGTAGGTATACCACATAATGTACATTGCAAATCGAAAACGGTAACATAGAAAGTAATATGGCAAGTACGATGCTCCTCGCGTGTGTGCCCCCAATCTGTAACTGGGTTCCAATAAGATATCTGCATCAGAACGGTGTGGGTACCGCCAGAAAAAGGGGATGTGCTAGCGTCCACAACAGCAAAGAGATGCTCACACAAAAGTGAATTTGCTCTTCCTCTGGGGATATCACTGTGTTCAAAACTGTGGTAATTTGTGTCAAGGTTAGGAGCAACTTCGATTGAAGTCACAGGATTGGTAATGGTAACGTGTACGATGATATCGTCGTCTACTTCATATGTCCCGCTATGTGCTATGATGGGCATAGCCAGTACAAAAACAAGCATTAAAGACATAATCAATAAAAACTTCTTTTTCATTGACAAGACACTCCTTTAGAAATTAATTTAGCAGCATGGGTATCTGCTCTCTTTACCCTACAATCCCTCTTTTCCACTGTTTATCTATGAGCCTTGGAATTGATTTGACAATTTATCTGTAACAAATATAATGCAATACATGTCTATTTTTGTCAACTGTAAATACAATTATATGTACATTTTGCAAAAAAATAAGATTCAGCGTTTAGGCTGAATCTTATTTTTCTCCTCAAAAGTATTTAATTTAACTTCTTCTTAAACGAAAACTTATTCTCTACCCCATTCACCAGCCGCACAATATTGGCGTGATGCAAAAAGCATGTAAACACGCAAATAGCTGCCCCAAGTGCCACCGCTTCGCGCCCGTGGCCAAAAGCAAACATGGCAAGCGGCATAGACGTTGCAATAAGCATAGATGCAACAGAAATAAAGCGTGTTATACATACCGCAACCAAGCCAATAAGGAATGACACCGCCATAACGCGCCAGTCTAGCATAATGATAAGGCCAAGCAGGCAGGCTACGCCTTTGCCGCCTTTAAATTTCATATAAAATGGGAAAACATGCCCCAGCATGGCACCAATACCGGCGTATAAACCCGAAAGCACGTGCCATTCACCAAAAATAGCGCGTGCAATAACAATGGCTGCCACACATTTTAGAATATCAATAAAAAACACGATAGCACCTTTTTTGATACCCAGCACACGGTTGGTATTGGTAAACCCTGCGCTTTTGCTGCCATGTTCCCTAATATCTATGCCAGACATTTTGCCAATAATGAAGGATGTTTGCAAAAGCCCAAACGCGTAACCAATGAGTAAGCAAGCAATGCGGAACATACTAAACCCCTCCTACTTCTCGCCCTTTTCCCGGGTAATAAAATGAATAGGCGTGCCGCTGAAACCAAAGGCATCTCTAATTTTATTCTCTAGATAGCGTTGATATGAAAAGTGCATCAGTTTTTTGTCGTTTACAAACAGTACAAAAGTTGGCGGTTTTACAGAAACCTGCGTGGCATAGTAAATGCGCAACGCCTTACCCTTGTCAGATGGCGGTGCGTGCATGGCAGTGGCTTCCAACACAACGTCGTTTAGCACGCCGGTAGACACGCGCAGTGCGTGGTTTTGGTATGTGGCAAAAATAAGCTCGAACAGCTTATGCACGCGTTGCCCCGTTAGCGCAGAAATAAATAATTTGGGCGCGTATGGCATGTATGCCAGTTCCATTTCTAAGTCCTTAGTAAACTCGCGCATGGTTTTGTCGTCTTTTTCAATTTTGTCCCATTTGTTTACCGCAATAATTGCCGCGCGGCCGCTTTCGTGGGCAATACCTGCGATTTTTGTGTCTTGGTCGGTAATGCCTTCCTCGGCGTCTATTAACAGAATACACACATCGCAGCGTTCTACAGCGGCAATGGTGCGTAGCATGCTGTAGCGTTCGATATTTTCCTTCACTTTACTTTTGCGGCGCAGGCCGGCGGTATCTATAAACACATATTCTTTGCCGTCGCGTGTAAGATAGGTATCTATTGCGTCGCGCGTAGTGCCAGGGATATCGCTGACGATTAGGCGTTCTTCGCCCAATATCTTATTGATAAGCGACGATTTTCCTGCGTTTGGTTTGCCGACAATAGCAACTTTAATGCGTTCGTCTTCCTCGCCCTCGCTTGTTTGCTGCGGGAAATGCGCAACAATTTCGTCCAGCATATCGCCCAGGCCAAGGGCTTGCCCAGCGGATATTGGCATAGGATCGCCTAGGCCAAGTTCGTAAAATTCGTAAAGCTCGTGGTTATCTTTTTGGGGATTGTCCACTTTGTTGACGGCCAGCACTACGGGCTTTTTCGATTTGCGCAAAAGCTCTGCCACGTGTCTGTCTGCATCCATAATCCCAGTTTTGATATCTAATAAAAACAGAATAACGTCCGCGCTTTCTATCGCGGCTTCTGCCTGGCGGAAGATGTGCTTTGCCATAATGTCGTCGGTATCCGGGTCTAACCCGCCGGTATCTACCAGGGTAAAGTCGTGGGCAAGCCAGTCTGCGTCGGCATAAAGCCTATCGCGCGTCACACCCGGCTTGTCGTCTACTATTGCAAGGCGGTTGCCTACTATGCGGTTAAATAATGTAGATTTGCCTACATTGGGGCGGCCTACTACGGCCACAATTGGTCTTGGCATGGTTATTGCTCCTGTCATCAATTTCTTGCAGACATTAGATTTTGTCCTAAGCTAATATACCATTTTTTACGAGAATGTACAAAAAACTTGGCAACAAAAAAGGCGGCCAATTGGCCGCCCATAGTTTTACGTCATTTATTCTTCGCTAAACAACTGCACTTCCCCGCGTTTGCGGGTGGCGTTCATATCAATGATCCGCTGGTTTGTAGACCCGCGGAATTTTATGTCCAGGCTACGCTGCGCGTGGATATACGGGCCGTCTATTAAATAATCGGTATTTGCAAGTAGAGCGTTTATGCCGTTGTCGCCCTTCGCTAGCAGTGCCTCATATGTGTGACCTGTGTAAGTTGCAATGTCCCAGCCAAGCTTTTTTATCTTTTCGGCAACTTTAGCAAATTCTTCGGCTTGCATAAAAGGTTCCCCGCCGGAAAATGTGACACCGCGCACCGCCTTTTTACCCTGGTTTATTTGCTTAATTGTGCGCACCAATGCGTTGACGGTGTATTCTTCTCCGCCATCGCGCTGCCAACTTTCTGGGTTTTGGCAGTGTGGGCATGCCAAATCGCAACCCTGTGCAAAAATTACAACACGTAAACCGGGACCGTCAACAAAACTTTCTTGTGTTATGCCGGCTATTCTCATTCGGGTTTGACATGTTTAATGCGGTTGCTTTCCTCGGCCAGTTTGCTGTCGTTAAAACGGTCTAGCGTAGAAAGGTATCCCGTGATGCGGCGTACGCGGGTGATGTTGTCGCTACCACAGCCGGTACATGTAGGTTCGTTGTGTAAGCCCTGCTTGCCGCAACTGCGACAAATATCTACTGGGAAGTTGATTGCGCCGTAGCCCATGTCTGCTTCTGCCATGGCATGTATGATTTCTTCGTAGGCTTCTATATTTTGACCCGGGGCAGACGTAAATTCTACATACGAAATATGCCCCGCATTGCAATATTTGTGGTACGGGCCTTCTATTGCAATTTTATCCATTGCGGCAATCTTACATTCTACCGGAACATGGAACGAGTTTGTGTACCATTTCTTATCGGTGATACCTTCAATTACGCCATATTGTTCCACATCTATTTTAGTAAACTTGCCACTAAGCTGCTCTGCCGGGGTGGCAAATAGTGAAAAGTTGAGTCCGTGTTTTTTGCTGGCATCGTCGCAGATGCGGCGCATATGGCTGACGATTGTAATGCCCAGTGCCTGGCTGGCCGGGCTTTCGCCATGGTGTTGACCTGTAAGCGCAACAAGACACTCTGCCAGGCCAATAAAACCAACACTCAGAGTGCCATTGCGAATGGCCTTTTCTATCGGGTCGCTTGGTTTTAAGTCTTCGCTATCTACATACAGTTTTTGCCCCATAAGGAATGGGAAGTCGCGCACGCGCAAGTTTTTCTGTAAGTTATAACGCGTCAAAAGCTGGTCTATGGCAATATTCATTGTTTCGTCTAGGTATTGATAAAACTTGCCTAAATCCTTTTCTGCCCTAATACCAAGGCGCGGTAAGTTGATGGACGTAAAGCTAAGGTTGCCCCTGCCGTCGGTCACTTCTGGGCCGTTTATGTTGCCCATAACGCGGGTACGGCAACCCATGTAGCTTACTTCCTCGTCGCCATAGACGCTGTTAAAGCTGGAATCCATAAACGAGAATGTTGGGAACAAACGCTGACATGCAACCTGCATGGCTAAGCGGAAAAGGTCGTAGTTGGGGTCGCCTTCTTCAAAGTTTACGCCATATTTGAGCTTAAATACCAGGTTAGGGAAAATTGGCGTTTCGCCTTTGCCAAGCCCACGTTCATAGGCACGCAGGAAACAGTCTGTTACCATGCGACCACCGGGGCTGGTGTCTGTGCCTAGGTTTACGCTAGAAAACGGAACTTGCGCACCCGCACGGGAATGCATGGTATTGAGGTTGTAAATAAATGCTTCCATTGCTTGGAAGGTTTCGTGACGGGTATGTTTTTCTACCAGTTCTTCTATTTTTTCTTCCGAAGCGGTGATGCCAAGTGCTTCAATGTTTCCCCTAAGGATTTTGTCTTGGCGCGCGCGTTCTATTTCTACATATGGTGCCATGTCGCGGTCGAAATAGGCGTAGCTTTGCCCGCCGTGCATATCGTTTTGGTTGCTTTGCAAGATAATGGCCGCCAGTGCCACAGCAGAGCGGATATTTTTGGGCGAGCGAATTGAGCCATGCCCATTGTTAAAGCCATCGCGCAGTAGCTTGCCTAGTGGTATTTGCAGGCACGTTAGGGTCTTGCCATACCAGGAAAGGTCTTGTATATAGATGTCACCGTTTATATGTTTTTCTGCTTCATGTGCGGGCAACGCGCGTTTTAAGTAGTAGCTTTTAGAGGCCGCTTCCGAAATTTGCAAAACTTTTGCAGACGGAGAGTTGCCTACATTCGCGTTGTCGCGGTTTGTTTCTTTTATAATAGCAGCCACTGCATCCATAAGTTCGCTACGGCCTTCGCGGATATCGGTACGTTTGTGGCGATATAATATGTACGCCTTTGCAACCTGTGCGTGTCCGCTTTCTATCAATACTGTTTCTACCAAGTCCTGTACATCTTCTACAGTAAATGGTTTGCCCTTAAAATTGGCATCCAATTTTTCCAGCACTTTGGCTGTTAATGTTACAGATAGGTATTGCGCGTCGCCATTGTAGCCGGTGGCGTTAAACGCCTTACTGATGCAGGTGGTAATTTTGTTCGCATCAAAAGGGGTTTCTCTGTTGTCTCTTTTTAGAATGACTTGCATGGGTATCCCTCCAAAACTTGATGTAAGAATCTGTCTCAATAAGATTATAACAGGGCAAGGTCGGAAGTCAATGTTCGATTTTATCGAAAAATTGCAGAATCCTGGAATATGGGGCAAAGGTGCGTTTATGTAAAAAAAGGGAGCGGCAATATTCCACGTTGGGAAGATACGAGCCATCGCAAACCGTGAATGCTATGTATAAAAACACAACCGTAGTACACACTACAACCACACTCTAATGAAAGGACACATACCTATGTCGCAAAATAAAAGTGTCAAGCAAAGCTCCAGGTTAGCAGAGATAATATCTGATGCAGAAAAAAATAAAACCAAAAACCCTCCAGGGCTTGCCATGCCACCCGAAAGAGAGATGTCTCCACCCCAACTTGGTTAATATCAAAAATGGCACAAAAAAAACACATGACATCATGTGTTTTTAATTTGTCAGTCAGAAATTTTTAATACACGCTTTTCCACCCATATAGCCCCTTAGCGGTTCCGGGATATACACGCTACCATCTGCTTGCAGGTGGTTTTCCAAAAACGAAATGAGCGTTCTTGGCGGCGCAACTACAGTGTTGTTTAGCGTATGTGGGAAGTACGTTCCATTTTCGCCTTTTGTGCGTATGCCTAGCCTGCGTGCTTGCGCGTCGCCAAGGTTAGAGCAGCTACCAACTTCGGAATATTTTTGCTGCCGTGGCGACCATGCCTCTATGTCTACGCTTTTTACCTTTAAATCTGCCAAGTCGCCGCTGCAACATTCCAACACCCTAATGGGTATTTCTAGCGAACGGAAAAAATCCACAGAATGCGTAGCCAGCTTTTCGAACCACGCAGGGCTGTCTTCCGGTTCGCAAACCACTATCATTTCTTGCTTCTCAAACTGGTGAACACGATACACGCCGCGTTCTTCTATGCCATGCGCGCCCACTTCCTTGCGGAAGCAAGGGGAATAGCTGGTTAGGGCTTGCGGCAACGTATTTTTTTCAACAATGGTGTCAATAAACTTGCCTATCATGGAATGTTCGCTGGTGCCAATAAGATAAAGGTCTTCGCCCTCGATTTTGTACATCATGTCTTCCATTTCGCTAAAGCTCATCACACCGGTGACTACACTGCTACGTATCATAAACGGCGGGATATAGTAGGTAAACCCGCGGTCTATCATAAAGTCCCTGGCGTATGCCAAAATAGCGGAATGCAAGCGGGCAATGTCGCCCTTTAAATAGTAGAAACCGTGGCCGCTTGTATTGCGAGCGTTGTCAAGTTCTACTCCATTTAAGTTTTCCATAATTGTGATATGGTAAGGAATTTCAAAACTTGGTATCTTTGCCTCGCCATAGCGGGCGACTTCCACGTTTTCGCTGTCGTCTTTACCAATTGGCACAGACGGGTCAAGGATATTGGGGATAATAAGCAGCAAGTTTCGTATTGTTGTCGGCAAGGTAGTTTCCAAGTCTTTAAGTGCATCTATCGCTATGTTGGTTTGAACGGCTTCAAGTTTTGTGGCTTCTGCTTCTTCTTTTTTGCCTTGTTGGTATAGTGTTGCAATGTTTTTACTTATCGCATTTAGCTTGCCCCGGAAAGCGTCCGCATCACCTTTTACTTTGCGTAAATGTTTATCCAGTTCAATCACTTGGTCAACTAGTGGCAGTTTTTCGTCCTGGAATTTTTTGCGGATATTTTCTTTGATAAGTTCGGGGTTGGTGCGGAATAGGTTGATGTCTAACATGGAAATCTCCTCTTTCCTATAATGTCAATTGCCTTTGTAAAAAATGCCCTGCGGTCGGTATTTTGTCTGCCCTGTAGTAATCTACATCGTCCTTTTCTGGGTTGGCAATACGCATGGCGGTAAGCACGGTATTCTGTCGCAACGTAAACACCGAAACCCCGCCCGACGATTTTGAACTATTCGCCGGAATATACGACGAATTTATTACCATGGCCTTATCTGTTCCGCGTTGCAAGTACAGGTCGGTATCCTCTGCAACCCAACACATACTCACCAGTGGCGATCGTTCCGAATACGCATTAATAAGCTTACGGCGGTTAGTTTTGGTAGCATATGCTTGCATTTGCACTTTTGTAACTTTGCCATTTTGGAACGAGAACAACATATAACCTTGGTAATCCTTTGCGGTAGTAATATAGATTATATTTTCGCCGGGTTGCATATCCAGCACGTTGGTTAGATACTCGCCAAGGGCAGATGCTTTGCAGTCCGGCAGGTCGTAAATTTTTGCTTTGTAAACATTAAACTGGTTAGAGAATAGCAGTATCTCCTCGCGGTTTGTGGCCTCTATTTCCTGGGCAATAAAATCGTCCTCTTTTAAATATTGTGCGTCTGCCGCACGCAGTGACACCAGCGACACCTTTTTAATGTAATTATGCCCTGTTAGGAACAGTTTTAAATTGTAATCCTCTATAAACGCCTCCTCGGTAATGGCAGGGGCTTCCGTTGCTGCGATAATTTCTGTCCGGCGGTCTGCGCCGTATTTTTTTGCAATGTCCTGTAATTGCGATGCAATAAGCTTGCGGATAAGTTCATCACTACCGTGGGTGGTATGCAGGTCTTTTAGGTCTGCTTCCAATGCTTCACGCTCGTTGATACGGTTTAATAAATATTCACGGTTTAGGTGACGCAGTTTTATTTCCGCAATAAATTCCGCCTGTGGGTTTGTAATGTTAAACCCATTCATAAGGTTTGGGATAACTTCTGCCTCTCTTGGCGTTTCGCGAATTATTTTTATCGCCTTGTCGATATCCACAAGGATTTTTGCCAAACCCTCTAGCAAATGTAACTTTTCAGATTTTTTTTGAATATCGTATGCAAGCTGCCGCTTTATACAACTGGTACGGAACGCTGTCCACTCTTCCAAAATTTCTGCAATGCCCATAACGCGTGGGCGGCCATTTACCAGAAAGTTAAAATTACAACTGAAGCTATCTTGCAATGTAGTTAGCGAAAACAGGCGCTGCATCAGTTGGTCTGGGTTGGCAGACTTTTTTATGTCGATAGCAATTTTAAGCCCGTTAAGGTCGGTTTCGTCGCGCACGTCATTGATATCGCGGATTTTGTTTGCCCTAACCAGCGCGGCAATTTTGTCTATTATCGCCTCGATTGTGGTGGTGTACGGGATTTGGTAAATTTCTATATAGTTGTTTTTTGCATCAAAACGGTAACGCGCCCGCAATTTAAACGACCCGCGACCCGTCGCATAAATATTTTCTATTTCCTCTTGCACTAAAACAAGCTCGCCACCAGTAGAAAAATCCGGTGCGAGCAAGGTTTTGCTTATTTTATGGTTAGGGTTTTTAAGCCATTCTATTGTGGTTTTACATACTTCGCGTAGGTTAAAACTGCAAACCGTGCTTGCCATACCCACCGCAATACCTTGGTTGGGCGTAACCAGCAAATTAGGGAATGTAGTTGGTAGCAGCGTAGGTTCTAGCGTGGTGGCATTATAGTTATCCACCATATCTACAACGTCTTTGTCGATATCTTTAAAAATTTCCTTACAAATATCGTCTAGTTTTGCCTCGGTATAACGGCTGGCGGCATATGCCATATCGCGCGAATACTGCTTGCCAAAGTTGCCCTTGGAATCTACAAACGGGTGCAAAAGCGCGTCGTTGCCGCGGGTAAGGCGTACCATGGTTTCGTAAATTGGCCCGTCGCCATGTGGGTTGAGCCGCATAGTTTGCCCCACAATGTCTGCGGATTTTACGCGCCCGCCGCCAATAAGCCCCATCTTGTACATGGTGTACAAAAGCTTGCGGTGGGCGGGTTTAAAACCGTCAATCTCCGGTATCGCGCGGGAAACGATTACACTCATGGCGTACGGCATAAAATTAAGTTCCAACGCGTTGGTGATTGGCTGCTCTATGATGTGGTTTTCGATAATTTTTGGTGGTTCGGTTTTTTTAGGCAATGGTATTACCCCGTTTCCGTCATATCAATATACAAATGCCCAAATTCTTCTATAAACGCTTTCCTGCCCTTTATGTTTTCACCCAATAGGGTTTCAAACATCTCTGCCGTTTTGGCAGCGTCGTCGGGGATAACTTGTACCATACGGCGGGTTTCGGGGTTCATGGTAGTTTGCCACATCATTTCCGGTTCGTTTTCGCCCAAGCCTTTGGAGCGTTGCAGGCGGTATTTTGTACCTTTTTTTTCTGCCTGGGCAAGAATGTCGGTTTTTTCTTTTTCGGTATATGCAAAAAGTGTGTTTTTGCCAACGTTAATTTCGTACAAGGGGCTTTCTGCTATAAAAACCTTGCCCTCTTGTATTAGCGTAGGCGTTAGGCGATATAGCATAGTTAAAATAAGCGTACGAATGTGATAGCCATCATAGTCGGCATCTGTACATATGACAATCCTATTCCAATTAAGGCGAGACAAGTCAAAGTCACTGATATCCTTGGCTTGTTTTTGCTTAATTTCTACACCGCAGCCAAGCACGCGCAAAAGGTCGGTTATAATATCGCTTTGCAAGATACGGTCGTAATCGGCCTTTAGACAATTAAATATTTTGCCGCGTACAGGCATTATTGCCTGGAATTCGGCATCGCGCCCCAGCTTGCAAGAGCCAAGCGCAGAGTCACCCTCCACAATGTACAACTCGCGGCGGGTGGTATCTTTCGTGCGACAGTTTACAAACTTTTCAACGCGGTTGTTTAGGTCGATGTTGCCAGTTAATTTCTTCTTTAGGGTAAGGCGTGTTTTTTCGGCGGACTCGCGGCTACGTTTGTTTGCAAGCACTTGCGCACAAAGCTTGTCGGCGTCTGCTTTGTGTTCTATAAAATATACTTCCAATTGCTTGCGCAGGAAATCGGTCATGGCTTCCTGTATAAACTTGTTAGTGATTGCCTTTTTTGTCTGGTTTTCGTACGACGCAATTGTAGAGAAAGAGTTTATGATAATGATAAGGCTTTCTTCGATATCGCCAAACGTAATGCGCTTTTCGTCTTTTTTGTAGTGTCCTCCGCTTTTAATATACGCATCTATGGCGGATACAAACGCGGTACGCACTGCCTTATCCGGCGCGCCGCCGTACGCCAAATAGCTGGAGTTATGATAATACTCCAGTGCGTTTACAGCATTAGAAAAACAAAACGCCATCTCGAATTTTAGCTTGTATTCCGGCTTATCCGGTCTGTCGCGGCCTTGAGTTTCGTGCGAGAGGATATGTGGCTCGGTAAATGCGGTGTCGCCTGCAAGTTCTAAAATATAATCGCGTATGCCGTTTTCGTAGTAAAATTCAAAAGTTTCGCCACTGGCTTCGTCGTACAAAACAAAGCGGATACCCTCGTTGGCGATGGATTGCCGCTTCAAAATATCCTGGTACCATTCTAGCGGTACGTCTATATCTGTGAACACATCGCGGTCTGGCCGCCACATAAGCGTTGTGCCGGTGGCTTTGCCGCTGTAGTCCTCTTTGTTTAACCCGCCCACGTTTTCGCCCTTTTCAAAATGAAGGGTGTATCGACGGCCTTTTTGTAATATCTCGGCTTTCATATATTCAGAACTATATTGCGTGGCGCACAACCCAAGCCCGTTTAACCCAAGGCTGTAAGTATAGTTACCGTCATCATCGTTGTTGGAGTACTTCCCGCCGGCGTAAAGTTCGCAAAACAGCAATTCCCAGTTATATTTTTTTTCTATGGGGTTGTAGTCCACAGGCGCACCGCGACCGTGATCTTTTACAGTAATGGAGAAATCTGCATGGCGCGTAATTTCTATTTGCTTGCCATAGCCCTCTTTTGCTTCATCTATAGAATTGGAAATAATTTCGAAAATGGCGTGTTGGCAACCCTCGACATCGTCCGAGCCAAAAATTACCGAAGGGCGCTTACGTACTCTGTCCGCGCCTTTTAACGCGGTTATACTTTCGTTGCCGTATTCTTTGCTCATTAGGTTCCCCTTAAACTTTGGATAAAATCGTGACATTTTACTATTGTAATGTCCAATTATTCTAACATTAAGGGGGAGATATGGCAAACGGGCGTATATCACGCCCGTTTTATAAAGCTAAGCTTTTTTATTACTATATACACCATAAGCGTAACGATACCAAACAAAAGCAATGGCGGTCCAGCCCATGCTAGAGCCAGTGCAATATTTGTTAGCACATTTATGGTTGAACCAAACGATGTTGAAAATGCGCTTGCAAGCTGTGTGCCAAAGCCGTCGCTGTCGTCGTATGGCAGATAGTATAGATCTTCCTCTTCATATGGCTCTAGTTTGCGCAATGCAACATTGATAATAGAAAAACTTGCAAGGTCATCAATTTCTGTCATGCGACGATAATATGCCTCTATGGTGAGTCGCAAATTGGTGAGTTGTTGCTCCAGGCGTAGTATTTCCGGTAACGCTGTTGCTATTTCCAGCATGTTTTCTACACGGCGTTTTTCTTCTTCTCTAATACGTAGTCGGCTGGCAAGGTCATTAAACTCCATAGTCACATCTTGACTGGTGGTGCTAAATGACAAAACCTCTGCTGTAGCTATCAGCTCGCGGTTTACTTGGTCAAAAAGCCCTACTGGCACACGCAAGGTGAATCGTGCGTGCCATAGTTCCCCAGCTATCCATTGGCGCGACGCTTCTACAAACCCGCCATGGTCGGCTGTTATTTGCAGAATATTATCTACCGTATCCAAAAAATCATATGTGCCAAAGCTGATATCTGCCTCGCGGATAATCATGCGCTGCATTGCAGAGGTACTTGTTGTAAATACTGTGTCTGTGGTAGATTCTTGTGGCGCGATATTGTCCGTGCGAGCAGCACCCGTGGGCGTTGGAGGTGGCGGTACTGTCGTAGCACTATCTCTATGCACGGCAGTTGGTTCGCCAGCCCAATCAGCAGAATCCGTATCATACCCACAAGCAGCAAGCGCAAGCAATACGATACCAATTGCAAAAATACTAAGCTTTTTCATGTAATCCAACCTTTCTTCGGCTTATTCGACTAAAACATATCAAAATTATAGTGCCAACCATACACCACACCATAAATGGCAAGCTAATGCGCGCGCCAAATAGCACAAGGGTTTGTAGCACCGTAAATGTACCCATTATTGAACGGGTAAATGCATCTGTAATGCGCCCGAATACAGTTGGCTCGGTATCTGGTTCTGTTATTTCGTATGGCACATACGGTGGTATAAATGTAAGCGATATTGCTATAACACTGCTACCCAGTTGAAATTCTAGGCTGTTGAGCTGTCCCCATATAGTTTCTCGCCTTGCAATGACAGTTTGGAGCGAACGCTCCACTTGCTCAAACTCCTCTAGGGTAGCTACTTGGGAAAGTAGTATCATTAAGCGATCGTACTCTTGGTTGCGTACAGCGAGTTCTGTGTATAGTGCTACCCATGCGGTGAACATATTTGTTGACTGCGTGTCGGAACGTGTAATGGCTCCCATTTGCTGTAACTGTGCCAAGGCATTGTTGCGGTCTATGTTGGGGACAATTCGAGTAGCAGTTCCCCTGCCTGTATCCATGCGCATTTGACTGGAGAGTTCGATGCCCGGCAGCTGCGCCATAGCGGCCAAGGCCTTGTCCATGCAGTACACTTCGATAGCCAGGGAATACTCCCTTACCAAAAACTCCGTTGGACGCTGGGCGTATGCGGTTGTGCTGCCAAGCATTAGCATTACAAATACAATTGCTAAAATAAATTTCTGCCTCATAAAACTCCTCCTTTTTATGGTTGCCGTTGCACTTTGTTACAATTGTGTTACAATTATAACTGGTTTGATGGACAAAACATTACACGAGGTGTTACATGGGATACATAGAAGATTTACGCGGCATTATTGGACACATGCCGATAATATTAAATGGCTGTATAGCCATTATCATAAACCCGCGGGGGCAAATTTTGCTGCAACAACGCAAATACCCACTGGGCAGGTGGGGAATACCCGGCGGGTTGATGGAGCTTGGCGAGAGTACACAAGAAACTACAATGCGCGAGGTGCTGGAAGAAACGGGGCTAGCCCTTGGCAAGCTTACGTTATTTGGCGTGTATTCCGGCAAAAATTATTTTTGCACCGCGCAAAACGGTGACGAATTTTACGTCGTGACAACGGTGTATATCACCCATGAATATAGCGGTGAGGTTATGGTAAACGACGATGAATCCCTGGCGTTTGAATGGTTTGCTATAGATAATCTTCCGCAAGATATTGCACGCACGCATACGGAGATTATCCACGATTTTATTATTTCGCAGGGGGAATAGACATGGCCTCGTTAATGATGCACCTTTATGTAGGTTGGAAATTTGCTAAGCAACACGCAACAGAACTCAACTTGCCGCAGTTTTTCCTGGGTTGCATTGCGCCCGATAGTGTGAATGTCGACGGTTTTGCGCCTAAAGAAAAACGCTGGCCGGCGCACCTGCGTAGCAGCAATTTACAGCAGTGGTACGAAAATAATCTAAATTTTTATCGCAGTAATGCAGGCCACATGTGCGAAAGCCTGCTACTTGGTTACGTAATCCACAATATAACCGATGCTGCCTTTGACGAGTTTTACGTAAAACAAGTGGACGAAGCGCTCACACGCCATGGCAATGCAGGCGGCCGCTGGGACGATTGCTTCCGTTACGACCATAGCCAGCTGGGTAAAGCTTGGTGGGCGGAAGAAGTCTTGCCTGCATTAAAAAGAGCCACCCCACAAGCGGTAAATGGCTTGGATGTACATGAGATGGCAAGGTTTTTACAAGGGATTGTGAAGAATAATTGGGCAACTACTAAGGGCGAGCCTGTGGTGGTTACTGACGAGTTGGTAGACGGGCTTGCGAAAGTAGTTTGCCATAAATTGTCATAATGTTTTGGTTGACAAAGTCCAAACACCTGTATTATCATACGTCCAACAATTTCATATCAAACATCCAGAGAGGTGGAGGGACTAGGGCCCTGTGAAACCCAGCAACCGGCGGACGCACGGTGCTAACTCCCCCGGCATTTTACAATGCTGGAAGATGTACGAGTTTATTTTTTTACAAACTTCGTAACGTCCGTGAGTGGATGCCCCCTGTATAGGGCATTTTTTGTTTTCAAAATCCAAACCTTTCTGGCAAAATTTAAAGGAGATGAATAGTTATGAAAAAATTGTTGTTGGTGGTTGTGCTTGCAGTTGTGGTGCTTGGTGTTTTTAGTGCGTGTTTTTGGTCAAATGATGGCCTGCCAGAGTGGCGCGAGGGCGAAACATTTACCCTGCGCATTGGCGCAACCCCTCGCCCGCATATGGAAATTTTGGAATACATTCGCCCACACTTGCTTGCAGATGGCATTGAGCTTGTAATATACGAATTTACGGCATTCCCGCTTGTAAACCCTGCTCTTGCAGATGGCGAACTTGCGGCAAACTACTTCCAGCACTTGCCGTTCTTAGAAGCTTCGCCTTATTCAGACCGTTTGGAAATGTTGGGTTTTATCCACATAGAACCAATGGGTGCGTATTCGCTTACGCTTACCAGCATAGATGACTTGCCGGACGGCGCAACCATTGCATTACCCAACGACGCAACAAACCATGGGCGCGCGTTGCTGCTGCTGCAGACACACGGGCTTATCCAGGTGAACCCGGCGGCAGGCGTTAGGGCAACATTTTCTACAGACATCACATATAACCCACGCAATTTACAGTTTGTAGAACTTGATGCGGCTATCTTGCCACGCACCTTGCAAGACCCAAGTGTAGACGTTGCAATTATCAACACAAATCACGTCCTTTCCCAAACCGACCTCAACCCCGTGCGTGACTCGCTTATTATCGAATCGCCAGACTCGCCGTTTGCAAATGGATTGGCGGTACGCTCGGAAGATAGAGACCACCCCGCGTTACAATTGCTGTTGCGGCACTTACAATCTGAAAGAGTGCGTGAGTTTATTTATAGGCAGTATGACGGTGCTGTGTTACCGGTGTTTTAAATTCAAAATTACATGAAAAAGCCCCGCATTCTTAATCAAGAATGCGGGGCTTTCTAATTTACAATTACATCATTCCCATTCCGCCGCCTGGTGGCATTGGTGGTTCTGGCTCTTTAATATCTGCCACAACAGCTTCGGTGGTTAGCAAGGTTGACGCAACGCTGGTTGCGTTTTGTAGCGCGCTGCGGGTTACTTTGGTTGGGTCAATAATACCCGCTTCTACCATGTTTACAAATGTTTCTGTAAGCACGTCGAAGCCAACACCTTTTTCTTTGCCTTTTAACGCTTCTACAATTACTGCGCCCTCTAGGCCGGCGTTAAATGCAATTTGGCGTACAGGGGATTCAAGGGCTTTAAGCACAATTTGTGCGCCTGTTTTTTCGTCACCGGTAAGGCTGCTAATCACTTTGCTGATATTCGCAAGCGAATGGATATACGCACTGCCGCCACCGCAGATAATACCTTCTTCTACTGCTGCGCGGGTTGCGGCAAGGGCGTCTTCCATGCGAAGCTTTTTCTCTTTAAGTTCGGTTTCGGTTGGTGCACCAACTTTAATTACAGCTACGCCGCCAGCCAATTTTGCCAAACGCTCTTGCAGTTTTTCTTTGTCAAATTCGGAAGTGGTTTCTTCAATTTGACCTTTAATTTGTGCAACGCGTGCGCTAATTGCGTTTTTGTCGCCCGCGCCGTCGATGATGATTGTGTTTTCTTTTTCGATTTTAACGGCTTTTGCACGGCCAAGGGACTCCAGAGTTGTTTCTTTAAGGTCAAGCCCAAGCTCGGAAGAAATTACTGTACCGCCTGTTAGCACTGCAATATCCTCAAGCATTGCTTTGCGTCTGTCGCCAAAGCCTGGTGCTTTTACTGCCGCACAGTGGAAAGTGCCGCGTAATTTGTTTAGCACCAGCGTTGTAAGTGCTTCGCCCTCAACATCTTCTGCAATGATTAGCAGCTTGTTGCCGGTTTGTACAATTTGCTCCAGCACAGGAAGGATTTCTTGTACGGTGGTAATTTTTTTGTCGGTGATAAGGATATACGGGTTATCCAAGTGAGCAACCATTTTTTCCATATCTGTACACATGTAGGCAGATAGATATCCGCGGTCGAATTGCATACCCTCTACAAGTTCAAGCTCGGTGTACATGGTTTTAGATTCTTCTACAGTGATAACGCCGTCGCTAGATACTTTTTCCATAGCGTCTGCAATCATGTCACCAACTTCTTTGCTGGCGGCAGAAATGGCGGCAACTTTTGCAATGTGGTTTTTACCGTCTACTTTTTGGCTCATGCCTTGGATTGCTTCTACCGCAGCGTCTGTGGCTTTTTGCATACCACCGCGCAGGATAATTGGGTTTGCGCCCGCAGCGATATTTTTTAAGCCTTCACGTACCATTGCTTGTGCAAGCACGGTTGCGGTGGTTGTGCCGTCGCCGGCAACATCGTTGGTTTTGGTTGCAACTTCTTTAACCAATTGGGCACCCATGTTTTCGAACGGGCATTCCAGTTCTATTTCTTTGGCGATGGTTACGCCATCGTTAATGATTTGTGGTGTGCCGTATTTTTTATCCAACACCACGTTGCGGCCTTTTGGCCCAAGTGTGATATTTACGGTATCTGCCAGTTTGTTTACGCCCGCTTCCAGCGCGGCGCGTGCCTCTGCACCGTATTTAATTTGCTTTGCCATTTGCGTCGTCTCCTATTCTACTACTGCTAAAATGTCGTTTTGTTTTACAATAATAAATTCTTCTTCACCAAGCTTCACTTCGTTGCCTGCATATTTAGAATAAATGACTTTGTCGCCTGGTTTTACTTCCATTTTAATTTCTTTGCCGTCTACCATGCCGCCAGGGCCTACTGCAACAACTTCTGCTTGTTGTGGTTTTTCTTTGGCTGTACCCGGCAATACAATACCGGATTTTGTGGTTTCTTCCGCTTCCAGCTGTTTAAGCACTACGCGGTCGTTTAATGGTTTTAATTTCACGATAAACCTCCTTGGTTGGTGTTATTAGCACTCCTGCCTGCCGAGTGCCAAGTTGGTTAATAGTTTAACATTTTCTTAGACTTTGTCAAGGGTGCGTGTCACTTTTTTGTTTCATAATTATAGCAGGTGTGATATGCTGGTAGCCACGGAGGTGTATAATTATGGTATTAGAAAGTATCCAAACCAGGCGCAGTACGCGCAGGTTTAAGCCAACCCCGGTAACAAAGGCGCAAACAAAAGCCCTGCTGGAAGCGGCAATGCTTAGCCCATCGGCTTGCAATACGCGCCCTTGGCGTTTTATTGCCGCCACCAACCGCGAGTACATGAACAAGCTTGCCGACCTTCACCCTTGGGCGGGAATGTTGCGCTCGGCACAGTTGGCAATTGCAATTATTGCGTTGCCAGAAAGCCAGGAAAGCGTACAAGGCGGTTTGCCAACAGGCTTTTACCCGCAAGACTGTGGCGCAGCAACAGAAAATATACTTATCCAGGCAGAGGCATTGGGTCTTGGGTCTTGCTGGTGTGGCGTGTACCCCCGGCAGGAAACGATTGATGCGGTTTCGCCGCTGTTGGGCGTTAAGCCGGGCGAAATTCCGTTTTGCATTATTGCCATCGGCGAAAAGGACGAGTTTCCTGCCCCGCGTGGCAAGTATGAAGAGGAAAAAGTAACGTGGATTGAGTAAGAAATTAATTGATGTAAACGTAATGGCGGCCGGTGGCCGCCTGTTTTTTTGCACTTCTGTGCATTATCACAAATCCTACTGTATAAAAAACACATGATAGCAGTCTTATTCTGTATAGTTTCTGCCTTGTAATCGCCCGTTTGTTTGTGTAAATTCACGACCAGAACGCACGTTCGTTCAATTGAGCATTGGCACAAGCAACAATTTTGAATTAATCGTGCAACATGAACAATAAAAAATCGTTTGTCGTGTAAATTTTTTGCAAAACTGTTGTAATCGCCAGGCACACCCGTTATAATATCCCTACAAAATAAACAAGTAGGAGGTATTTTATGAAGGTTTATTCGGCAAGCGAAATTAGGAATGTAGCAGTCATGGGGCATAGTGGGTGCGGTAAAACGTCGCTAATGGAAGCGATGCTTCACTTAACTAAGGTTACAAACCGCATGGGACGTGTAGAAGATGGCAACACCGTATCGGACTATGATGCAGACGAGCAAAAGCGCAAGGCATCTGTGAGTGCTTCAATTATCCCAATAGAGTGGAATAATACAAAAATCAACTTCATTGATACACCCGGTTTTTTTGACTTTATTGGCGCGGTAAAAGAAACACTTAGCGTGTCTGATGCGGCACTTATTTTGGTTTCTGCCCGCAGCGGCGTAGAAGTTGGGACAGAACTTGCATGGGAAAACGCGCAAGAGTTGCCACGTATTATTTTTGTAAATGGCATGGATGACGAACATGCCGACTTCTTTAAAGTTGTTGCAGACATGAGAGAGAAATTTGGCCACAGTGTTGCGCCGTTGCAAATTCCATTTTCGGAAGGCGGCAAGATTGTTGGTTATATAGATGCATTTACAGGCAAGGCATATAAATGGAACGGCGCGGAAACAATCCCTTGCGACGTACCTGCCGACATGGTTGATGCGTACGAAGAACATCACGCATTTTTGCTGGAAGCTATTGCAGAAACCGACGAAACTCTGATGGATAAATACTTTGGTAACGAGAGCCTAACCCCGGAAGAAATGACACGCGGGTTGCGGACAAGTATCGCCAACGGCAGCTTTACACCTGTGCTTTGCGGTACCGCTACAGGCAAAGATATGATAGGTGTGGCAGCAATGTTAGACATGTTAACCACTCTTGTGCCGCCGGCGTCTGAGCTTACGCGTAAAATCCATGTTATTAAAGACGGCGAAACTGTGCCTCTGCCGTGTTCCGAAGCTGGTCCGGTTTGCGCATTTGTTTTCAAAACAATATCCGACCCGTTTGTTGGGCGGCTTAGCTTGTTTAGAGTTTTCTCGGGTGTAATCAAAAAGGATACCCCGCTGTACAACACCAATCATGAAGTGACCGAAAAGTTTAGCCAAATATTTGTAATGCGTGGCAAAGACAAAGTAGAAGTATCGGAAATTAGAGAAGGGGATATTGGTGCCATTCTAAAACTAGATACCACCAACACCCAAGATACCCTTGCGACCAAGCAAAACCCTATGAAAATACCGCCAATTAAACTGCCGGAATCGCTACTCTCTAAAGCGATTGTATCCAAAGGCAAGGGCGACGAAGACAAAATTGCAACATCCCTTGGCAAATTGCTTGCAGAGGATAAAACACTTGCGTTGCACATTAATAAGGAAACAAAGCAGACAATTTTATCCGGCATTGGTGAAGCGCAGCTAGATATTATCATTAGCCGCCTAAAATCGCGCTATAAATTGGATGCAGAACTTATCGAGCCGCTGGTGCCGTATCGCGAAATGATAAAAGGCAAAGTAAGCGTGCAGGGTAAATTCAAAAAACAATCCGGCGGAAGTGGCCAGTACGGCGACGTGCGTATGGACTTTGAGCCAAGCGGTGACCTTACAACGCCATATGTATTTGAAGAAACCGTTGTGGGTGGTAGCGTGCCAAGGCAATACTTCCCGGCGGTAGAAAAGGGTATACAAGAGTGTGTTAAGGCCGGCCCAATTGCGGCGTACCCTGTTGTAGGGCTTAAAGCACGCCTTACCGACGGTAGCTATCACGCGGTAGACTCCTCTGAACTTGCGTTTAAGATGGCGGCGATACTTGCTTTCCGCGATGGTTTTATGAAAGCGCGCCCAACACTTTTAGAGCCGATTATGAAAGTTGTTATTACCGTACCCGATGACTATACTGGTGACATCATGGGTGACATGAACAAACGCCGCGGGCGTATCCTTGGTATGGAAAAGGTGGGCAAAAAGCAAGCCATCCAGGCCGAAGCCCCGCATTCCGAAATGTTGCGCTACGCAATAGAATTGCGCAGCATGACGCAAGGGCGCGGCAGCTTTACAATGGAATTTGACCGCTACGACGAAGCCCCAAGCGATGTGCAAACCAAAGTCATTGCCGCCCGCAAGAAGATTCTTGACGAAATGAAAGATAAAGACTAATATTTGCTTTTTATATGATATAATCCCCTTGCCAATGTATTGACAAGGGGATTATTTTTGTGAAAAAAATAGGGATATACAAACTCTGTATTGTATTTTTATGCATTGTTGCTTTGGCTGGATACTTCTTGCCAGCCATGCACATAAATTTTTCGATTCTTACGATAGAACGCTCGGCCAGCCTTAGCTTGCGCACAGCATTTGACAATGCTGCAAGCCCGCTGGGCGATTTTGATTTAGCAGGCACAGATTTTTCTAGCCTGTTTGACGATAGCGGCATTATGGAGGCTGTGCGCAATAGGGTTGTTATTTCTGTTGTGTCGTATTTTGGTGCGCTAATTTGTTTGTTGGCAGTGCTGATATTTGCTGTTTTGGGTAGGTTTAAGGTGGCAAGAGTGGCACTGCTTGTGGCGGCGCTTGCTTTACATATAATGGCCGGGCGTGTGGTTTTGACCGTGCCAGAGTTGGCGAACGCTGCGCTTGTTACTGCAGTAGAAAATTTGCTCGGTTTTTTTGCCATGTTTATTAATGTTTCGGACGCGATTGGTGTTGCGCTTGGTGGTGGGTACTGGGTTACGCTTGTTGTATTGGCGGGGCTGGTGTTGGTGGAGGCTGCAGCGCAAATTCGTAAAACAATATCACTCGTTCTCTACATATTTTAAATGTTGCTTGGCAAACTGTAAGACATAGCTTTGATCCTTTTCGCCAAAATCCTCCATTATGTTCATCAGGGCTTCAATTGTTAGGTTGGGGGATGGTGGTATAGGATCTTTATCCTCACTACCGTCTAAGTCTGATACTTTTATTTTTAGAATTTTTGCGATGCTGATAAGCCTTGAACGGCTTATCCCACGTCTGCCAGACTCGTATGCGTAAACGACGCTTACATCTGTGCCTAATGCATCTGCAAGCATGTGCGCACTTAGTCCGCGCCGCTTCCTATGGTGCCGTAAATTGCGCCCTATAAAAACATTGTTTAGTGCTACTGTTAGGTTGCTTATTTGGGGCATATACTCGATTACTTCATTGCATGTGGCTTTGTATCTTTTAGTGTCGCTGGATTTTCTTAATGCTGTAAGGCCGGTAGTGATGCGTTCGCTATCGTTGTAAAATATGCCTTCACGCACTTCAAAGAGTATAAGATGTGTTTTTTTCTTTTTTTCTTTTGCAAAGGCATTAATCGACCGCATGTAACGGTCGAAAAAGTTTTCTATCTCCTCTAGCGTTGCTTTTTGTGTGGCGCGGTCTTGAATGTCATAGTACTTTGCGCGCAATAGCCTGTATGTCATGTTTGTATACGTTGTATAAATTACAAATTTGTGCTTTTCTTCATGTAAATATCTACGCTGTAGCATTTCGACAGCTTTTTCGGTAAGGGTGTTGGCAAGTTTGTATGTTTGTGCATAACTAACAGCCATACTAAAAATATGACAATGAAGATATGACCAGTGTGTTTTATTTTTTAGCCATTCAAATATTGGCGCAATAATATTTTGGCATTTTATAAAATTGGTACTAAGTGCCGCTTCTTTGTTGGCATGAAGGAGCAAAATCATATGGTCAAGTTCTATATCGGGTGCCGGCAGGTTGTTGGCAAATGCGTCTATTCGTGCAATAAATTTTTCAATTTCTGCAACATTGTGCAGTACTTCAAATGCTAAAAACGCGCCAACAAGTATTTGTTTGGTTTCCACAATGCTCGCACCCTTCCTGCTTTACGCTAAGGTCTTAAATAACAAAAACTATGCCACTATTATACATTATACAGTGCTAAACACAAAATGCAACATTATTTTCTAACAGCATAGACGCGTCAATCAAATAAAAAAGAAGTGCGGTGCACTTCTTTTGGTTTATACAAAATTTTTAGTCGATGTTACGTAACCGCAATACGGCTGTGATAGTATGTGTTAGGGCTTCTAGCTCTGACTCTTTTAGGCTTGCGATTAGAGTATTGACTTTTAAGCGATACGGCCCAGTGTTTTTCTCGCGCTTAGATGTCCTGTTCTGAAACGGTAAAGTATGTTCGGTAAAGAAATGGTCTATAGGTGTGTCAAAAATGTTGCTTAACTTTTCTAGTATGACAGATGTAGCACCACGTTCGCCACGTTCTATAAGCCCTAGGTGAGACACTGTAAGCTCCAGAATTTTTGTTAGTTCATCTCGGGACATTTTCCTGGCGATACGCTCTCTTTTTATGTTCGCCCCAATCACCTTGTCCAAGCGGATTTTGTCTTTCTTCATTCTTCCATGCTCTAAACGTATTTTCTCCATGTGCGAAAACCTCCTGTATATTTTTATACGTTACATTTTAACGAGGATAGAGAATTTATCAAAGCTGCTATCGGTTCATTATTATTAAAATTTTATGTTACTATTTGCCCAGTTGAGAGAATTTAAATTGGTATGATTATATAATCTATCAAACAGGCAACACTCCTACAAAGGAGTGTTTTTATTGATTGCATACATTAAAAATTACAAATGGGTAATAATAGTCATGTTGCTGACGGCAATTTTGCTTGTCGCGCTTTTGACGCGTTTACAAGCACCGCCGGAAGCGCAAGAATTTAGCGGGAAGTTTGTGAGCTATGGATGTTTATATCAAACCCAAGAAGAAGGTAACCCTTTCCGAAAGAGCTGAAATTGTGATTAAGGATGTGGCAGAAGTGGTTGCCACCAAGGAAGTTGCCGCAAAAATTAATAAGATGCAGCTTATTAAATTAAACAACAACGCAGGAAAAAAACAAAACCACTTGGTTAGCGTTACAGACATTATCGCCGCAATCCAGTACACATACCCCAACGCGACGATAAACAATGTGGGCGAAATGGATACTTGGGTACAGTACAGGGTCACGCGTAGCCGTGACGTCACATGGTTTAAATGGTTAAAAATTGCGTTTGTTGTTTTGGTACTCTTTATCGGCTCGTCTACTGCAATTATGAGCTTCCATACCGATGGGCAAATGCCGCAAATTTTTGAAAAATACTACAGTATCTTTTTTGGGGAAGAAAAAACAAACCCCGCGCTTATAAATATCCCGTATTCCATTGGGCTGGCGGTTGGTATCATTGTTTTCTACAACCACTTTATGGGTAAAAAGCTAACAGACGACCCTACACCAATAGAAGTTGAAATGGAACTGTACGACCGGGACGTTACCGACACGATGGTAGACGCACTTAGCCAGCGTAAGGAAAGAATGCAAGAACGCTTAAAAAACGGTGACATAAATGGAAGCACTTAGGGTGGCGGTTGCCATACTTATTGGCATTGGCACAGGCCTAGTTGTTTCCGGGGCGGTATTTGCGTTTATAACCATTGTTGGTGTTGTTCCGCGGCTTGCGCAAAAAACCAAAACAGAACGGCACATAAAAGTGTACGAGTCTGCGATTGTGCTGGGGGGTATCTTTGGCACAGCAACAGGGCTGGGCAACTTCCATTTGCCAATTGGCAGTGTGACGGTGGTTGCGTTAAGCCTAGCAAACGGAGTGTTTTTTGGTGCGTTGGCAATGTCGCTTGCAGAAGTTTTAAACGTGATACCAATATTAACGCGGCGTGGGCGCATTCAGCATGGTATGTTTTATTTTGTAATGGCTATCGCGCTAGGCAAGCTAGTTGGTGCGCTTATATATTTTTTGGTGCCGGGGTTTTGGCAGCCACAATAGGAGGAAATAAAATGAACCCAACAGAGCAAAATAAACAAATTTATAGCGAAATGGTAAAAGCCGCGTCGCCAAAATCTACAGTGGTTACAAACTGCATAAAAGCATTTTTGGTAGGCGGCGCAATTTGCGCTACGGCAGAGGTTATTCATAATATCATCATGCGTATGGGGCTGACGCGCGAAGACGCGGGGCTTGTTACTGCGGTAATCCTTATTGTAACGGCAATACTGCTTACCATACTTGGGCTTTACAGCAAGCTTGGCAAGTTTGCCGGTGCGGGGTCTATTGTGCCAATAACGGGGTTTGCAAACGCCATTGCCGCCCCGGCAATAGAGCATAGGCACGAGGGGCATGTGATGGGTGTGGGCGCAAAAATGTTTATTATCGCAGGGCCGGTCATTGTTTTTGGACTATTGACATCCTGTGTAGTAGGGCTAATTTATTATTTCGTTAGATAAATAGTGAGGTAAAAGATTATGAATAGAATTGGCAATTTTAGTGTTGCATTTCCAAACCCGCCGTCGATTATTGCCGCGGCGGCTGTTGTTGGCTCAAAAGAGGGTGAAGGCCCGCTTGGGCAATGTTTTGACGAAGTGGCACCCGATATGCTAATGGGCAAAGACACATGGGAACAAGCAGAAAGCGAGTTTGTGCGCAGGACAATAGAACTTGCGGTGAAAAAAGCCCGCCTAACGATGGAAGATATCCATTATATATTTGCGGGCGACTTGCTAAACCAACTGAGCGGGTCTACGTTTGGGGTTCGGTCTTTTGGGCGGCCGTTTTTTGGGTTGTTTGGTGCGTGTTCGGCAATGGGGGAGGGCATGAGCCTTGGCGCAATGCTGATTAGTGGTGGGTTTGCGCAGCATATTATTGCATCTGCGTCTAGCCATTTTTGCAGTACAGAAAAAACATTCCGCTTTCCACTGGAATTGGGCACACAACGCCCGCCAACGTCTGCCTGGACGGTGACTGGTGACGGTGCAGTTGTACTTGCCCAGCAGGGTAGTGGGCCATATGTAAAAGCGGTGACTACCGGTGCGGTAGTAGATATGGGCATAACCGATGCCAACAGCATGGGCGCGGCAATGGCACCCGCGGCGGCACAAGTTATAACGGCGCATCTGCGTGACTTTAACCGCCAGCCAGACTATTACGATGCGATTGCCACCGGCGACTTGGGTAGTTTGGGGTCGCAGCTTTTGGTTCAGCTTATGCAAAAAGAAGGCTTTGACATTTCAAAAGTGCATACCGACTGCGGCATGTTAATTTTTGACCGCGAAACGCAGGACGTGGACTGTGGCGGTAGCGGTTGTGGTTGTTGTGCCGTAACCTTTGCGGGGCATTTTTACAAAAAGCTAAAAGAAGGCAGCATACAGCGGATGCTGTTTGTGCCGACAGGCGCGTTGCATAGTACAGTAACGGTTCAACAGGGCGAAAGTATACCTGCAATTGCACATGCTATCGCAATAGAAAAAGATTAGAAAGATAGGTAGCGATAATGAATATACTATGGGCATTTTTAGTGGGCGGGCTTATTTGTGTAATAGGGCAATTGCTAATCGACCTTACAAAACTAACCCCTGCACGTATTTTGGTTGCATTTGTTGTGCTGGGTTGTATACTGGGCGGCCTGGGTTGGTACGACAGGCTTGTAGACTTTGCAGGCGCGGGCGCAACTGTGCCATTGCCCGGCTTTGGCAACCTGCTGGCACGTGGTGTAAAGCGCGCCGTAGACGAACGCGGGTTACTGGGTGTTATAACAGGCGGCGCAACGGCAATGGCGGGTGGGCTGACGGTGGCGGTGGTGTTTGGGTATATAGCGTCGCTGGTTGGTACGCCGAAGGGGCAGGGATAAACGGCGTTTGTATATTATCACGAATCTGATATAGCTAAAAACACATGATAGCAGTCTTATATTGCACAGTTTTAATGGCGCGGCCGCTCGTTTGTTCGTGTAGTTTTACTAATCGGTTTGATAATAAACACCCCCCTGTATGCGAAATCTCACATATAGGGGGGTACTCGTCATTCTTTACTCATAAGCCCGTTTACCTATAATCATAAACCCCTTGCGTTTCCACCTGTTGCATAAAAACCTCCACTGCATAATCCGTTGGGTCAAACGGGTTTACATACACATGGGCATGAAGCTTTTCGCCATCATTTCTATACAGAAAATTATAGCTACGCACCAGGCAGGTTTTGCCCTCGCGGTTTTGGTAGGTGCATTCCGCATACGCGGAAACCGAACGGCCATAATGCACACCCAATTGACGCCGAATATTTGTAATTTGGGCAGGGAAGCTTAAACCATCTGCTTTTAACCTATCCAGTTTGACTTGTTCGCGCTTTGCAGCCTTGCGGAAAAACGCGCATATAATAAGTTCAACTACGCCTGACAGTGCTATTGTTCCCCCTGTGATGCGTAGGGCAAGTATGGCAGCACTGTAGTCTACAAAGAAATATATAGCAAAAACCAATACGCCTATCCCCAAAAGTATCCCGCCAACTAAGGCATGAACGTTGCTGATGACTTGCCTTGTGTTGCGTACGTTGTGTATTGTGTTCATGGTTGTAGCCTCCTTATTTATTCTGTTACTAATTTATATGCCGATATCTTACGTATACGCCATGTGGTTAACATACTAATGACATAGGCCAGTACAATAATGACAGCACCGGCAGCCACAGCCCACGGCATATTGATAATAAGGTTTGCTTGCATCACACCCATTGGGCGTAGCCCCCAAGACATGATTGGGTCAACCAGCAGCGCACCAAGGGCAGTGCCGGCAGCCGTGCCAAATACAATCGGCAGCGAAAATGCAAGGCTAATCTGGTTCATTAAATTACCGGTGGTAAAACCAATGGCCTTTTGTATGCCCAGGTCGCGGTGCTTGCGTACAATGGTAGAGCCTATCACAAAGTAAAGCACCAGCACCACAATAAACGCAGAAATTACAATGATGATAACGCCAACCAAACTCATAACCCCCGCAAACCCAGCCACACCATGGGCAAATTGTTCATCCATGTCTACAAACATAAATGCATAGTCGCTAAAGCGGGTTTCCATTTCTGCAACAAATTCGGCTGCGTCTACACGCGGGTTAAGATAAATGCCCAGCAATGTGCGTTCTGTATTTGGGTAAATTCGGTGTATGCCGCCGAATGTGAGATATGCGCCAAACTCCCCTACTTCAAAGCCAGACAGCAAGCCTGTGACCAAAAACGGTACGTTGCCTTCGCCAATGTGAATTTGGTCACCAACGGTAATACCCTTTTCTTCCGCAAGCAGCCATGTGATTGCCACCTCGTTTGCATAACGCGGGAAGATGCCGCGGAATACGTTTTGCGTGGCGCGCAGGTCGTAATTTTCCATTACAAACAGCGTTGTAAACATGCCTGATATGGTTGATGTCCTTTGGCTAAAAAACTGTGTAACGCGTACATCCGGGTGTGCGTCAATTTCTTGTTGAATGGCGACGCTTTCTTCTTCCGAAACAGAGAACGCAATGGCTGCGCTGTGACGCTCGATACCCGGTATTTGCTCAAAGGCAGACAAGTCAACCGCGGCATTGTAGAAAACAACCAGCGACACAACCGCCGTAAACGAAACCGCGAGCAGAATAACCAGCATCATTGTGCTTTGCCTTAACCCCTGGAAAACAGATTTAAACGCAAGCGACGCATTAATCGGAAGGAAACTTTTGTGCAATGGTAGCGGGTTGCGCTTGAAGCTGTGGGTTTTTATACCGCCGCGCAATGCCAAAACTGGCGTAATTTTTTTAATGCCGCGCGCAGATAAGCTCGTGAAAACATATACTAACGCCGTAAGGCTAACAACTGTGACAATAATTGGTATAGGCATAAAACCTGGTTGCCAGTGGATGCCACTGAGTTCGCCAAAAATGCGCCCCACCTGCGGGAGTAACAGCACGGCCGGTAGGATACTAACCAGTGCCGCGCCCAGCACAATGGCAGAGTACTGTGCCACAATAGACGCTTTAATTTGCCTGCTGGTGTAGCCGATGGACATGAGCGACCCGATTTTGGGCATATCTTCCTCGATAGAATTTTTAATACGGAAGCGTATAACCAAAACAGAAACCACGCCAATAATAATTGTAAATGCAACCATGAGCGTACTCATCATTACCGCTGTACCTGTGCGCCCGCTAATGACTTGCGAAAGCGGAATTCCGCTAATCCAGTAATATGGGTTAAATCCCATGTCTTCAAGCGGTGTGAGTGGAATAAGTCGCGTTGCAAAGTCGAAAATGTTTGTCAAGCCGTTTACATAAATATGCATACCAACCCTACGCGGGAACATTTCGTAAAGTTCGTTAAAGCGGGATTGCGGAATGTATGCACGTGGGGTAAGGCCTAAACTTTCGGCCCAGATATTTTCTACAAAACCGGCTATGATAAAGTCTAAACTATATCCGTCAAATAGCACTGTAAGCGTATCGCCTAAGCTGTACCCGGCGGCAAAGTGATACAGAAATGGCACATAGATACTGTCGTGCGTAAGTGGCAGCGCGTCGCCAACTAATTTCCACTGCGAAAGGTAACGTGTGTCTGACATGCTGTAAAATATAATGCCTGTGGTGCGCATGTCGTCTTCCCATGTAATTTCTGCATTAGGAAACTGTATGCCAAGATGTGCCTCAAATTGTGTAGATTCTTCACGGAAAAGTGCTTCAACTTCATCGTTAAAGAAGCTGCGTGCCATGTTGAAGTGCCCTTCTGACGCGTTAAGTTCTTCCACAAGTGCGTCAAAATGCGAGCCAAAGCCAAGCATTACAGAAAGCCCCATGATTAAAAGCGTGGCGGCAATCAAGAACAACGTTGCAAGTATCAACATTTGCCCCTTTGCCTTGCGGATATTGCCTTTTGCAAGCATGAATATTTTGTTCATTGTTACCACCCCATCTCGTTTAGGAATGCAGTAAGCTTATTGTGGCGTTCTGTGTCGCCGCTTACATACGTGCCAAGGTCGCATGTACCTTGTATTGCGCCGTCTTTAATGTATAAAACGCGGTTGCCGCGCCGTGCGCTGCGTAAGTCGTGCGTTACCATCACAACGCTTTGCCCATTTTCGTGTACAGATGTGAGTACATCCAGCACCGCTTTCCCCGATGCAGAGTTGAGCGCGCCTGTGGGTTCGTCTGCAAAAACTACTGCGGGCTGGTTAATTAATGCCCGCACAATAGACGCGCGTTGCGCTTCCCCGCCGCTAAGCTGGTTGGGGAACTTGTTCCAAATTTGCTCTGTAAGCCCCACTTGCGAAAGTAATTTTTTTGCACGGGCGGTTATGCCCTGCCTATCTTTGGAAACCAGTAGCCCCGCCGCAAGCACATTGTCCATAATGCTAAGGTTGTCTAGCAAAAACATTTGCTGGAATACAAACCCGCAATTTTTGCGCCTAAACTGTGCAAGCGCGTCGTTGCTAAGTTTTGCAATTTGGCTGCCCATAAAGTCGATTTCGCCAAGGGAAGGTTTATCCATACCCGATAGCGCATAAAGCAGTGTGGACTTCCCCGCGCCGCTAGGCCCCATGATAACGGTGTAGTCGCCTTTGTAAATTTCCATGTCCAAGTTTTTTAGCACGTGTTGCTGTTGCCCGCCCGTAGAAAATGTTTTGCTCAATTTTGTGGTTTTAATTATAGACATAATAAAACTCCTCCAGTTAATTTTAATTTGTTTTCTGTTGCTTATGAACAAATCATATCATGGAGGAGTCTTAACAGTCTTTACCGGTTTCTTAACAGTTTCTTAAATGTTATTGTCATTGTGCGTGCTGTCCCGTCGTCATTGCGAGCGAAGCGAAGCAATCCAGAAAACCCTGGATTGCCGCGTCGCTGCGCTCCTCGCAATGACGGGCTTAAATCCTAAACCTCATCACCACACACAGCCCGCCCATATTCTCAATAGCCAACGTTGCGCCCATTTTTTCTAAGAAATATCCCGTCAAATACAGCCCAAGCCCTGTGCCATTTTTCCCGTCAGCATTTGCCGCGCGGTAAAACTTCTCACGTAATAAGCCAATTTCGTCGTTGCTAACACCGGCGCCAAAATCCCGTACCGTCAAAATAAAATATTCGTCCTCAAAGCTCCCAGTTACTTCAATTTCCGTATCTGCATATTTGTACGAGTTGCCTATGACATTATCCATAATTTGCTTAAACCGCAGGCGGTCAACTGTTAGTACACATTCCGGCAGTTTAAACGGGCGTATTTTTTGCTTATAGTCTGCGGCGCGGATATCTTCTTCCATTTCTATTGTAGATACTTCTGCAACACACACCTTCAACTGGGTAAGCTCCTCTAGCGTTGCAGAAAACATGTTGGTAATCAGCAAATCTATTTGGTCAATTTTAGCAACGATTAATTGCATTTCGTCGCTAACACCATGTTTTGCTTGGTGTAGTTCTGCCACAATTTTAATGGAAGTGGCAGGTGTTTTAATATCGTGGCTTAACGATGCAACCAGCTCTTTTTTGCTGATATTTGCCTGGCGTTCGTTCTCGCGGGCAATGGCTAGCTGCTCGCGCATGATGTCAAAACTTTCAGAAAATGCACCAAAGCGGTTTTGCCCGTCCATTGTCAGTGGCGAATCTAAATCGCCTGCGGCAACCCTAGATGCAAAAGCTTCCAATTTCTTAAACGGGCGTAAAATTGTTTTATGCTGGTGCAGCACAAAAATAAGTACAACCACCACAAGGGCGGCCAGTTGTACATAAAAAATGCTAGAAAATTGAGCACTGGCAACCGCCAGCCTGTCGGCAATTTGGGAATAGAATACAATAAAGCCAATATGATAGCCATCAACCACAAACGGCACTATGGTATTACGGTTTTGGATATGCGCGTGCAAAGAAGCCCCTTCCTCTGCAAACGCAAACATCAAGGGGCTGCGCGGCAATTGCACTGTGCCTGTGGCACGCCAGCTTTGTTCCGCATATGTGACAATCCTATTAACCTCTAGCATGTCTAATTCATGTGGGAAATTGACATGCCTGGAGGAAAGATAGACTCCTGCCATAAGAATGATGGCACACGCAATCAAAAACCATTTCATATATCATTACCCTCGTCATAAACATATCCCACGCCCCATACTGTCTTAATGAGCGCGGGCGCATTCGGGTCTGCTTCTATTTTTTCGCGCAAGCGGCGAACGTGTACGTTTAATGTGCCGTCGCTTACAAAGTTGTCGCCCCAAACTTGGGTGAACAGCTCATCCTTTTCAACAACACGCCCTTTATTGTCAATGAGGTATTTTAGTAGCTTGTGCTCCATGTTTTTTAAGTCCAGCGCAACACCATCCAAAAGAATACGGGCGGTTTTGGTGTCAATTTGCAACCGAGTTTCTTTTTTTTGCGTATCGCCCTCGCGACCGTGGCGTTTTAAAATAGCTTTAACTTTTGCAAGCAAAACAGATAGCGAATACGGCTTGGTAATATAATCGTCGCCGCCTATGTTTAACCCAACAAGCATATCCTCGTTGCTTGTGCGTGCGCTAACAAATAAAATTGGAATATCTAAAGTTTCGCGCAATGTTTTGCATAGCGCAAAGCCAGAATCACTGCCAAGATTAACGTCAAGCAGTATAAGGCGCACAGTATTGTCTTGCAAAAATGAAAGCGCGCCTGCGGCGGTGGTAACATAGTGTGTATTCACCTCAAACAAATTAAAATATTCGCTTGCGCCCGAAGCTATTTCCAGTTCATCGTCAATAATTAAACAGTCGTAGTTCATTGTGGTCACTTCTTTCTAAGATAATGCCGTCTGCATGATTATAACATAAAAGAACCCCCGCAACCTTTGCCACGGTTGCGGGGGTTCTTGATATGTTCTAAAGTATTAAACTACTGGTGTGCCGTCTGCAGGAACAGAAGGTTGGATTAAGAAATAGATGTAGATGAAAATGCCGGCGATAGGAATCGCAGATACAAAGATATAAAACCAAGGTTTACCGGCGTCTTTTAACCTGCGTACTGTAAGTGCTAAGTAAGGAACAATCATGGCTAGGCAATATATGACATAAATAGCCCAAAATCCTGCGCCAATAAGCCCAACAAGTATACCTGTTACAATGGCAACTGCAAACATAGCAATAATGTTAAACAAAAATGCCATCCAGTAACCTCTCACTGTTGTACGGTCGGAAAAATTGGCAAAATTCTTCCACATGTTTTGAAATTCTGTCATGAGATTAAAACCTCCTAAAATTTTCGTGCATGTGGATAATATCATAGGCTAATGTGGTTTGCAACCGCTTTTGACAGGGACAAAGGTGGCAAATCTTTACCACTCTCTCACTTCATTTACATAATCCCCATACACTTCCATCTCGTCAGAAATTATATTGTCAAAAACCGTATCCATTGCCTTTTCGTTGATACCATCCACCAAAATTTCCAGCATTAAACCTTGCATGGTAGCAAATTCTTTTATTTGCGAGGGGTTTGTCACAAGTATCTTTATTGCATCCAGTTCTGTTGGGGTAAGGACGGCTTTAAAACTTTCCCAGGGGGTATCGAGCTGCGTGGTGGTGGCCGGTACAGCGGGCGCAACTGGCGGGGGTGCAACAACAGTAACTGCGTCCTCAACAATCAGTTTTTCCTGTGTAACTTCGGCCTCTTGACGTATGCGGTGTAAGTTTTGCGTGTCTACCGTTACCACAACGCGCTGCATATATGCAAGTGCTTCAGTTATTGCATTTTCGTAAAATATGTTATTTCCTACCCAGCTAGATAACGTAAGCTGAGAATGCACCTGGTGAAAATATTTCTTGTTTTTAAGAAAGTTAAAAATGCCCTTAAATTTTTTAGCCTTGCGTAAGCAATACTCGGTTTGGGTAATTAGTTTTGCAGCAACGGCGTAGTTGTGCTGGTACGGCGTAAGCCTGTCTGCAATCCAGTAATCGTTGGTGCAGGTATACACTTCTGTTTCCGACATTTTTACAACCCTGTCGGGTTGTTTTAGCCACGGGTAAAAAACCGCGCCCTCGAATGGTAGCCACTTTATAGGGTCTGTCCTAAGAAAAAGCATATCGCTTAACTGCTTGCCTTGATTTTGGAAGTGCCGCTCGAACGCTTTTAATAGGAAGTAAAACCCCGTGCGCATCGCTTCTTCGTTACCGTCATAAAATTTAGACGCTTTGTAATCGTAGTTGCCAAGTTTACCCCATGTGTCTAAGCTATGCTCTATACTAAGGTCAAACAAGTTTTGTGTCGCGTAAAAACTGTGTAAGCTATGCTTGTCCACAAATTCTTCAAAGCTGTGTGGCAGCTGATAATAAATATGATAGTCCCGCAGCCAGCCGGGAATGTAGGTGTCAAGGACAGGAAACTCGCCGCGGTATGCGCTCCACAAATCCATAAGCTTATCCAGCCCATGTGTAGGGAATTGCGCGCCAATGCAATTAAGCAATTCATACACGTGCAAAAATACATACGAAAGCGAAACCGCATGATATTTACCCTCCCGCACTTGCGTACGCCAGGTAAAAAAAGTGCGCAACTGGTCATGCCCCAGCCGTTGATAGCTGGGGGAATACATGGCCAGTGGCGCATTGATATCACAATCGTCCATAAAAGATTCCATAAATTTGCCCTGGCGGTAAAACAACTTTGTGTCGTGCCATGCCTCAAAATTGTTGGGGGCAAGGCTACGCATGTCGTAAAACTTTTCGCGAATTGGGTCGCGCCCGCCAATTTTTTGCGCTACTATAAAGGGTGCGGCAGACGGAATCTCGTATTCGATTTCTGTAAATTTATCCTCAAACATTTTATCCATGGCCTAGTGGTAGAAAGTGCCGCCACCAACAAACTCGCGCAGTATCGAGTTTGGTGTAATGGCCTCGCTGGGTATGCTTAGGAACGACGACAGGAATTTTATCAGTCGCCGTGCTTCCGTATACTCCGGTTGGTGCTGCGCTATACCAAAAAGCAGCGGTTCGGCATATTGTTTGATAACACCCATTTCATACACAAGTGCAGAGTTAAAAAATGCGTCGGCATGCTCCTGACAGGGGTAAATATACTTTGCTTCCCCCCGCAAAACAGATGGCCACATGCTAATGGTACCCGCGGCAGACGCCCCGCGCGTACGGAAGTCGCGCACTATACGGCGTAGTAGTCGTGTGTCTGTAGTGGGTATACGATTGTGCTCGTCTATATTAATTTGCGTAAGCGGCGAAATAAAAATTTTAAACTTATCAGCGGCAGGTACGCCCTCGCTTGTTATTTCGTTAAGCCCGTGGATACCTTCCATTATTAATACATCGTTGGGGTTAAGACGCAAATAATTGCCCTTATACTCTCTACGCCCCGTTAAGAAGTTGAAAGTTGGTATCTGCACTTTTTCGCCGGCAAGCAACGCTTGTAGGTCGTGAGTTATTTGCGCAGTGTCTATTGCCTTTATCGTTTCAAAGTCGTAATTGCCAAACTCGTCATTTGGGCAATCCTCTCGGTTTAAGTAGTAATTGTCCAGCGAAATTATATTTGGGCGGGCGCCGTTTACACGCAGCTGCACACCCAAGCGGTGCGCAAAAGTAGTTTTACCCGACGAAGTTGGCCCTGCAATGAGTACAATTGGGCGGTTGTCGTTCATGATTGTGTCGGCAAGCAGGGCGGTTTTTTTCTCATGAAGTGCTTCTGCCACTTGTATGATTTCAGTGCTACTGCAAAGTTTATCGTTCAGCGCGCCCACGGTATCTACCTTTAATATGCGTGCCCATTGTTTGTATTCTGTAAAAACTTCGTCCAGGCGGTCTTTAGATGCAAGGTCTGTTAGTTCGTAATTTTGTGCCGCGCTTGGGAACTGCAAAACAAAGCCATTGGCGCGCGGCACAAGTTTAAACTGGTTTAACCGCCCTGTGCGCGGCGCAATTTCGCCATAAAAATAATTGTGTAGCCAGTTTAGTTTGTAAAAATTAACACTATGCTGGTGCTGATATTTTAATAAATTCACCTTATCCATCAGCCCAAGTTCTTCGGCAATTTTAATTGCTGCCTCGCGCGGGATTGCGTGCCGCTCTATCGGCATGTCTTTGGCGGCGGTATCGTGCATAAACTGCTCTATTTCCTGCAGCAAGGCTTCTGTGATTGGGGTTTTAAGATCCGGTAATTCGCAATAAAAATTTTTATTGATAGAATGCGCAATGACAACGCGTTCCTTCTTGCCTAGCACCGTTTTTATGGCATATACCATCATAAAGCTAACCCCACGTTGATACGCACGGAAGCCGTTGGGGTTTGTGATGTCCAAAAACTCTATCGTAGAATCATAAAGAACATGGCGGGATAGGTCGTGTAATTCGTTGTCTACCTTTGCGACCAAGATTGGGCGCGTGCAAACATGTTTGTATTGCTCGCTAAGTTCAAACAGGCTAATTCCGTGTGGGACTTGTACCTCGCCAGCCCCTGCAATTTTTACCGTAATGTTATTTGGCATACATCCAAAACCTCCTTGTATATTTTGCTGCCAACAGTGCGGAAATTTTTTGCCGCGCCGCTTACATAAAAACTGTATGTTGGTTTGTTGCCGTTGGGTGCGAGTATGCTATGTTGGTTTAAGCATTTTTGCAACGCCAATGCAGTGTGTAATCCCATATCTATAAACTCAACATCGCCAACGGCTTCTACAATCGCGCTTTTTAACAATGGAAAGTGCGTACAGCCCAAAATTAATGCGTCTATTTGCCCGCGCATGTCCGTAAGGTATGCGTGGGCGGCAAAACGCGCAGCAGGGTGGCTTGCTGTGATACCTGTTTCTACCATTTGTGCAAACAACGGGCAAGCTTTGACATATCGCAACCGCTCACCCGCCAAGTGCTGGAATACGCCACTTTTAACCGTGGCAGGTGTGGCAATAAGCCCAAGCCGCTGGCCGGGAGTTTGCATCGCCCCAATAGTGGGGTGTATCACGTCAACGATGGGCAAGCCGGTAAAAATTTTTTGCAGTGGCTGTAAAGTGTTCGCACTAGAAGTGCCACACGCAATGACAATTGCTTTTATGTCTTGCGTAAGCAAAAAAGTTATGATCTCTTGCGCATATTCTATAAGTTGCGCCGGAGTTTTTGTGCCATATGGTGCGCGGGCGGTGTCACCGACATAAACAAAGCTTTCAAACGGGAGCAGGCGGGTTATCTCTTTTGCAACGGTTAGCCCACCCACGCCAGAGTCAAAAATGCCAATTGGCCGCGCGTCCATCAGCCCTCCGTGGCAATAAGAATTAAAATATTCAACAAATCTTCGCGTGATATGCCGCTTGCTTCCCACATTTTTGTATACATGCTAATGGGGGTGAAACCCGGCATGGTGTTTATTTCATTAAAAAATATTTTGTTGTCTTCTGTTACAAAAAAATCTACACGGGAAAGACCCTTGCCATCTATTGCACGGAAAATAGCAAGTGCGTATTCCTGTATTTTTTCCTGAACTTCTTCTGAGATATCGGCAGGTACAATTGTTTTAGAATCGGGTTTTGTATACTTTGCGTCAAAATCATAAAATTCGCCATCGGCAACAATTTCGCCTGTTACAGATGCTTTTGCGCGTATGCCTGCACCTAAAACGCCAACTTCAATTTCGCGCCCTTTTACTTGTTTTTCTACAACTATTTTGTCGCAATAACCCAATGCAGTTGTAATCGCATTTTCAAGTGTCTTGCGGTTTGCAGCTTTTGTTATGCCAATGGACGACCCGCCAACGCTAGGTTTTACAAAACAAGGGTACCCTAGGCGGCGTGCGATTTTGTTCATTATTGCGCTTCCATTTTCGGCAAATTCGTCGTCGGTGAACGTTATAAATTCTGCCTGCGGTATCTTTAACGCTTTTGCAATGAGTCGTGTGGTTGCTTTATCCATTGCCGCCGCAGATGCCAAAACGCCGCAGCCTACATATGGTAACCTCGCCAACTGGCACAGCCCTTGTATTGTGCCGTCCTCGCCGTTTGGTCCATGCAAAATAGGCAGCACAACGTCCACAGGGATTATTTTTACCTTGCCGCCAACAATGCGGAGTAGCCCACCATTGGTAGCGTCAGGGCTAAGGATTGCAGGCACGCCATGCTTTTCCCAATTAATATTGCTAAGGTGGTCGAGCTTACCATCATACATAAGCCACTTGCCCTTGCGTGTAATGTACACAGGTATTATCGTGTGCCCGCCAAGCGCGGAAATTACAGATGTAGCAGATTTAATAGAGATATCATGTTCTGGCGAACGCCCGCCAAACAACAGCAAAATATTTTTATGGCTCATATCTTACCTCAACATTCTAAATTTTTGTTCCTTGATATTGTATAGCATATGCGGCTTGCGGTAAATACGCTTACTAAGATATAATCTTAAAAAAAGCATTGGAAAAGTGGGTGTACAAATGGAACAAGAAAAAAAACAGGGGTTATTTTCTCGCATAAAGCAGGGGCTTTCTAAAACCAGGGATAACATAATGGGCGGCGTAGAGCAGGTGTTTGCTACATTCCGCACGGTTGATGAGGAGCTTTTTGAAGAATTGGAAGAGGCATTAATAATGGCAGACATGGGGGTAGAAACCTCTATGTCTATTTTGGAGAAGTTACGCCAGCGCGTTAAAAGTGAAGGTGTTAAAGAATCAGACGCTGTAAAAAATCTGCTTACGGAAGAAATATCCGCTATGTTGACTGCGGACACAGTTCCCTTTTCGCAAAATTTCCCGGCTGTCTTCCTAATTATAGGCGTAAATGGCGCGGGCAAAACAACAACGGTTGGAAAACTTACAAAATGGTACAAGTCCGAGGGTAAAAGCGTGTTGGTTGCAGCGGCGGATACATTCCGCGCGGCGGCAATAGACCAGCTTGGCGTATGGTGTGACCGTGCAGGCGTTACCATGATACGCCAGGCAGAAAATTCTGACCCTGCGGCGGTAGTATATGACGCGACTTCGGCGGCAAAAGCCCGCAATATAGATTTGCTTATTTGTGATACGGCAGGGCGGCTGCATAATAAAAAGAATTTGATGGCAGAATTGCAAAAGATAAACAAAATTGTGGCTACGCAAATGCCGGATGCAAGGCGCGAAGTTTTGCTTGTGTTGGACGCAACAACAGGGCAAAATGCATTGCAACAAGCCAAACTTTTTAGCAAAGTAGCGGATATCACAGGAATAATTTTGACCAAACTGGACGGCACAACCAAGGGCGGTATCGTAGTGGCCATAAAAAACGAGCTGGATATCCCTGTGCGTTATGTGACGGTTGGCGAGGGTATAGACGACTTGCAGCCATTTGACGCAGATATGTTTGCAAAAGCTTTATTTGAAGCGTGAAAATATGAGCGGTTTTTTTGAAAAAAAGAAGCAGCGAGCAACCCGTGGCAAAGTGATGATTATCGCAATTGCATTGTTTGTTGCTGCAAGTACACTGCTAAATATTTCTGTTGACCTAACGCTTGTTTTGTCTGTTTTAAATATTGTATGTGCAGTCGCGCTTATAAAAGGTGTAGAGTGGGCGCGGTATTACTTGGCAGCTGTAGGGGCTTTTACCACGGCGCTGTCGATTGTAGGGCTTTTTAGTTCTCGTCCTACAGGTGGTGCGTTGGTTTTTGTTTTGGTATTACTGGCAGGACACATCGCTTGCATTGTGTTGCTTTTGTTCAGCAGAAGTGTGAAAGAGTATATGTATGACGTGAAAAACTAGGGAGGGCAAAATGGGCTACATCGAGGACTACTATAGCAACTACGACGAGGACGCACGGCTTGGCGAAAAGCATGGACGCGTAGAATTCCTAACCACCATGCGATACGTTCAGCGATATTTAGAGGCGAAACCAAGCGCATATGTGCTGGAAGTTGGCGCAGGCACAGGGCGTTACAGCCGTGCAATAGCCGATTTGGGCTTTTGTGTAGAGGCGGTGGAACTTACGCCGCATAATATTGAAGTTTTTAAACGGCAAATTACTCCAACTCAAAAAATTAGTGTTACGCATGGCAACGCCTTGGATTTACACATGTTTGGCGACAATACTTTTGATATAACACTTGTGCTTGGACCAATGTACCACCTGTATACAGAAGCCGACAAACAAAAAGCCATTAGCGAAGCCCTGCGGGTGACAAAGCCAGGTGGGGAAATTTTTGTCGCATATATCATTAGCGATGCTGCTATTTTGGAGGACGGTTTCAAGCGCGGGTGTTGGTGCCTTGCCGATTACATTGATAAAGGCCTTGTTGACCCCGTGACGTTTGACACCACAAGCCTGCCGGAAAATATTTTTGAATTGGTGCGTAAAGACGATATAGACCATTTGATGTCGCATTTCCCGGTGGAGCGGTTGCATTATGTAGCGACAGATATGCTAACCCGCATCATACGGGAGAATATTGCCGAAATGGATGAAGAGCTGTTTGGCTTGTATTTAAGATATCACTATGCCGTGTGCGAACGCCCCGACATGGTGGGTGTGACAAACCATAGCCTAGATATTTTCCGCAAGCTATGATTATGCCCAAGCTATCACAACAAAAAATTAAAGAGATTCTGCAAGCTGCAGGATCTCTTATTCGTATGTATCGCGAAGGTAAACTTGGTGGCGAGCAAATGCCGGAAGACGTAAACCCCGCGTTACCAAAATGTTCGGACGCAAACTATTTATATTTTCCGCTGCCGTTTAATGGGGATTTATCTACAAAGCTAGGATTTGATGCGATACTTGACCCAGAGGCAGTGCTAAGACAGTTTAGAATTTTGGAATAAATGAAATAAAAATCCCCCTATTGGAAGAGGGGG
>Ga0123352_10000718_pt1 | contig 41130 bp, 25 predicted proteins | sample TergutLab28metaG_FD_89700 | JGI IMG/M metagenome (GOLD analysis project Ga0123352, IMG submission 89700) | Labiotermes labralis P1 segment gut microbial communities from Petit-Saut dam, French Guiana - Lab288 P1 | ecosystem: Host-associated > Arthropoda: Insects > Digestive system > Gut ... | reverse complement strand
CCATGTTTTTGTTCCGGTATTAGGTTTCCTTCCTTATGGGTGGTTTGAATCAGTAATTGTTCGTATGGTATTAGCAGATTTGCGTTTCGGATTGGTTTTATCAGAGTCATTATGTCTTTAAGTATCCAGTTCAGAAATCCAAATGCTCTACAGTAGAACTCGCCTGCAGTCTCCGTTAACTTACCCATAATGACTGGCGCCAGCATACTTCCAGAGCCAGTGCGCCTGCTGAATTGAGAGGGACACACTCGACAGATATAGCAATTAAAGTTAAAAGCAGAAACCGGCTCTTCATATTTTTGTGTCAGAAGGAACGATGTTCGCGGACCTCGGAATCACCTTGGTTTGGGCACAGAACTTGCTTTGAAATATAAAGCACAAATTTACGTTTGCTATAGTACTTTGGCTAGCGTATAAAATATGTATGCGTTGCATTTCACAAATGATTTTGAGGCGTTACAAAGTCTCTGAGAGTGATTGAATAATCTCGGTTTACTGGCTTCTTGAGACACACAGGGGTTTTGTGAATCCAGGAAGAGTGATTTTCTGGCAGAAACTGAGGTGTGCATTGTCAAGCTGCGGAAAGTAGAAATAATTGGGAAGAGATAAGTAGTTAAGGAGACGTACTAAAAACAGTCCAACATAAACCTCCGCAATGTTTCTCTGAGTCTTACAATTCCATGTAGAGACTGTAATGTTTACGCTTTTTTGCTCTGTTTTTGTAAGGCACGGAACTAATGAATGGGTTATTTTTTTAAAGCAAAATAAATACAATACTTTGTTTTTGTTTTCTCAGCAGAACTGCGGAGTAATGAAGTGTATTTATGAAAGTAATTAATCAATGTTTTTTATTGTCGAAGAACTCTGAACTAAATGCCGACCTTAGAGAAGGTATGGGAGTGATAAAGAAAGGTTATGAGCCGATTATAAGGGGAACGAAAGCGGTCATGCAGTCTACTATGACAAGTTCTGTTTAGACTGAGAGTATTCTCAGATTCACACATTTAAGGTATTACTGAATTTCGCAAAAATATGAGGATATTTCTGGCATGAATGAATAATTTCGAGTTTCATGAACTTTTTAAGTGCTTCATTAAATTAAGGAAACTCTAAATTGCTGAGATTATATAGCGTCACTGTTAAGTTTTTAAAATAAAGATTATGGAGCACTTATGTACCCTCGTTTTTTTAGGAACAAATATTATTGAAATTTAATGTGTGTATACTTTTTATAACATAAACCAACAGGAAAGTCTTTGAAAATATTTCCCCCGAGTAGTGGCTTAATTTGCTTATAGAAGGCGAATAGAGATTTTAGAGTTCAAGTGATTTAATTTTTGCTAGAAAACACGTTGATAAAATTGCTTAAAATTTTGAATTCAGTATCTTTAATATTAAGGATTTTTTGGAAAAAAACGTAAGGAAGCTTTTCGGTACGTACCGGTCTGGTGTACGTGTCTGACAAACTGTAGACAGCGTGCAACACTACGTTTCTTGGCTTTGGTTAACAAAACACGGAAATTTGCTCATACAGAGTAAAATGATATAACGGCCTATTCGATTTTTGTATCTCCGGGTGTTAATTTGAAATTAATCCCCGGGAATCATTTACTTCTTTGCATTCCATACATATATAGCGAAGCGGTAATGATAACATTAAACATGACTAGCCATCCGAAACAAAGCTAATTTTTTTTACACAACAGTTATTACGGGGTAATATAAATTGCACAAATAATCTTATTCATTGCTGTTACACCAAGCATGTGCGTGCGCGTCAGTCATAGGCTAACAACGAACAATATACTCGTACTTAGTAGCTGGAAATGTACGTGTTGACTGGAGGCTACCTAACGACCGAAGACATAGTTGCTAGTTGGTGGTCTAGGCATTATAGATTTTCTGGAGCCATAAGTAGCGAATGAAGACGTACGTGTAGGTATCGCCTCGTACTTACGGACTGAAGACGCAGATGCACGTACTGTGTTGGGAAGTAGGCACTGAGGCGTAGGTGTTCCGGGAAATAAATTGAGTGGTAGTTGTAATAGTGAAGAATCGATCAAACTCTGCGTTACAAAGAAGGGTGGCACCTGAATGCAGGATAAGACAAATTGGTTAGATGTGAGAAAAAGAGAGGGTTAGAAAGAAGAAGAGCGAATTTCTCTTCCGCGGTTGATTTAACTACGTAAAACGGAGATGAACTTTGCTGTGAAAACGTTTTTTTATTCTCTCTGCTTTTATTTGGCCGGGAAGATTGTGTGTGAAAGCGAAAGAAAGAGATAGGAAGGTGGAAGGTACCGGAGATGGAAGAAAGAGTGAAAAGGGTTGAGTTCATTTCAGACATTTTAAATTTCCTGGATGTCTGTCCATGTTGGAAAGTGGTATAGGATGAGTTTCTTTCACATCTGCCTCTAGCCTCCTAGAGAAGCCTAACTTTCCCTCTGTTCCGTGTTTATTCTCTGTTAATTTTCTTTAAACTTTCTTTCTTTTTTTTACTTTCCTCTTCCAGATTCTCGTCATTTGTCACCGAGTGGTTTTACCTCTAGATAGCGCACTGACAGAACATCCGCGTTTCTCTCGAAGAAAATCTGTTTCCCTGTTAGCCAACGTTTGTCACTTAAGTAAGTGATAAAATATTGTCCTAAAGTACAGATAGTTTGTGGAGCTCAGTTATTTCACTTTTCTGGTTTTCGTGAGTGAAGCTGAAGTAGCATCTTGAATCCCTTGAGATAACATACGTCAAACGTTAGTCACTTGCTATGGAACTTGATTATTAACCTTTAGACGCCTAACGTCGACTATAGTTGATGTACCGCACCGCTAACCTCCAAAGTTGCATTTTATATATTTATTCAACAAATATAGGTACCGAATATTTTAAACATGGTATATACTCTCCTTTTTTTCTCTCTTCAAAATGCAGTTTGTTTCATATTCTAACGTATTTGGTTCCTGCATTATTCACATTTTATATACAGGGTGTGCTAAAATTAAAAAATAATTCCGGCGCCAAAATATTAATTAGTAGGGCCCAGATCACTGTGCAGTAATATTGTGTAACAAAACCCAATAACCCAGACGCAAAGAAATCTCGCGTAACAGTGTACAGAATAAGTAGACATAAAGCTGTAAACCAAAATACATGCGCCCTCGAATCTCGCAGGTAACTGTATTTTCTTTGAAAACTTGTATGTAGATGGGTTATGTTGGAATTAATTTGGTTGAGGATATGAACCAGTGTCGGGGTTTTATGAACATGGTAACAAACCTCGTGTTTCATCGATGAGGTTAGGGATCGATGCACGATGGTATTTGTGTCCATAACTGTGGCAGTGGTAGGGACTTCTCTTGGGTTCTTCGAATTTCCTTCAAACTCTGGCACATTATATCAGTTCTCCATACTGAAATCTACCATCGATGTTACATTCTTAACGGCTGGCAGTGTTATTGAGTACCAAACATTCGCCATTCTCTCTCTTGTTTGTAGTAGAAGACTGGAAATGTCGTCACTAGCTGAGGGTCTGTTTTATCCTGTCAGGAAGGAGTCTGCTCCTTGGACTTGGTTATGTTTAATCCTTAGAAGTTTATGTAGGAGACGTGAAGGTAAAGCACTCAGAAATAGTGCTAAGCATTCCCATAAATGTATTCTGCCCATATCTTCTTCGTCTATGTAGTCGGATTATTTTACGTTTTAAGTGTTTGAACTTTTCCACATATGCTAAGAAGGTAACAGCTGCTTATGTTTTAGTTTTCTGTACATCCAGATGACCTCACACCCCGATCTAATATTTTACTTTCTTTGTGTTTATGAAGGTCGGTTAGAAAATAAGTTTATGAAAGTTAATATTCCTGGGCTTTTTATATTCAGGTCTAAAAGAAATGGTTCAGATCCAACTGTACTGCTATCCCACTAGTATTCCACACATTCCCTGCCACATCTGAGGCTTTTGTTATATCGTGGGACGAGTTTTTGACAGCAGTCCGTGCCCTGTCTTATCAGCCACTGTCTCACACCTGATCCTACGTCGCGATCTTTAGATTTGTGGCCGCCAAGGTTTTGATATAGCGTTGGAAACAGATGATAATCGCGCGGCGATGACGTTTTTATATAATCAGAGTTGTTCTAGGTTTCTTAGGTACGAAATTAAATACCATCTACATTTGTTTCCTGACCGACTCTCCTACCTGTAGACCAACCTCCTTCCTTGCCTCCTTACCCACATTTTCTGCAAGCATATTTAGAATACAAGAAATAATTTAATACAGCATTCATAGAAAGCAGTTATTTTCCTTTGATAATACTTTCTGTTCTGCGATGTACTGTTTTTTAATGCTAGGAACTTCCATTTCTTCTACTTATGTCCTGTACTTATGCTGGATATGGAGCGACAGTAGAATCCAGGTGCGACCCGCTACGTCACGTAGCATATTGTCTGCTTTATTTTGTCATAACCTTATTTAACTTATGTTTGTATCTCCCCATACATTCTTTCACCAATATCCCTTCTCCCGCTCCTTTTCCTGTGATTCTGTGGGGTTCCGTTTCCTTTCGTCTCACAAGCCTTGTTCTGTGAAGGAAAAAGTATTTACAGGTCACTAACTCTGTGCGGTACTTACAGGTATTTTTAGTTCAAGCAAGGATGGATAAAAATCGGTATATTGAAATACTGTGAAGATTTGTTACTTCAGTCGGTGTTCAGAATGCTGTATAAAATGGTAGTCTTGATTGATACTTTGCGCTAAGTATCTTGAAGTATAATTAACCCAACTGCATGTTTTGACGGCTTTGGGACGTCTGTTCTTTCAGGTGATGTCAGCTGTTCTGTTCGCGGTGAAATACTGATGTATAAAAGTAATCTTTTTTTAGCAGAATGTATGTTATAATTATGTGCGGAATGGTTTTCTGTATATTTTTAAATATGTGAAAATTACATCCTGTAGAAATATTTAAAAAAAGAAATAAGTATGTGTGTATGCGTGTTAGATCAAGTAGAAGGAAGATGACTGAGAAATTAATCGAGTTTCAATAAAACAATAAATATCTACGTGTATGGACTCAAGGTGTCAAAAAGGAGAATATTTAGAAGAAATATTTGTAAAGATTATACTTTATCAAAACAAGCAGGTTCTGAAGCCGTATAGTGAAACAGAGAATTTCAGTAAAGGATGTAGATGTAATGGTAGCGATAAACATTTAAGCTGCACTAAAACAAACTTCTCCATCAACCAAATGTTTGTAAATTAGCTGGAAATAATGTTGGTTTCAATACACTGTTGAAGAAACATCTGAAAACCCTCCAGACTGTAGTTTTCGTTACGCGGACCGCAGTAAGTTTTTTTGTATTATGATCGAGTGTGTGAAAACTAAAGATAACGTTCTTATAGTTTATTACGCGGCGTCACTAGAAAATTGGTTGAAGGGAACCGATCAACTAGTGACGCTGAATTATATCCTTCACCTGTAACACTGCGAGAAAATCAGAACTGACGTAAAGTAACGTTAAAACTTGAACTGCCATCCCAGTCTTGTGTACGTATTTGTTATCCACCGAAGTCAAAAAACAGTAAGTGTCAAGAGTAATACTCAGTTCTTTTGAACATATACCATTGTTCAAAGAACTTAACACTCACTACAGAAGCATATTACTGAGTGATCCGAATTTGAAACCATGCCGTGTCCCCGAGAATGCGAAGAATTGAGTGTTAGTGTTGTGCAGTACACTGTTTTAAAATTACGAAATACGAATCAAAATTTTGAAGAAGTACTGAGTCTACTGTTGCGTGGCTTAACTTGTGCCTGCAGAGACATTAATTATCTGTCAGAAGATTTGTTTTCTGTATTGGTTGCTAATCTGGTAGGGTCTGCTATTTTTGTTTTGTTGTTGAGTTGTCAACACATCGCATCAACTGCAGGTTTAATAGACTAGATTTGGAGTAGACTACTTGAAGGCGCTGAAACAACGTGAGGTAGAACTGGAAAAAATTGCCAGGCACGTTGACACACAGGTGTACAGCCGATGTACTGGCTTTCATGAGGCATTGTTGGTTGAAATGCTTATACATGAAAGCTGTATTGCTATGACCACAAGCACCACACTTTGGTAAAACCCGGTATTTGCAAATATCCATAAGTAACATGTAACCTTGTTATATCTGATTGGTATACATATTTACATTACATAAAAAAGCCGGAGAAGGATTTGTTTGTTTGTTTTTTGGCGCGACAGCCCCCCAGTAGGTCAGGGCCTCCCCATTCACGAGGTTTGCAGATCACACACAGCGACGTGCCACAGACGGTAGGACTCCTATTTACGAGTGATCAGCTCGTCGCAGAGACCTATACATTGCAACACACAACAATCGTAACAGACAAACATCCATGCCCACGGTGGCATCCGAGCCCTTCAATCTCAGCAGGCTAGCGACCGCAGACCTACGCCTTAGGACCGCGCGGCCACTGGGACCGTCCGGAGAAGGGTTTAGGCTTATGTAAATACCGCGTTTTTTGTTGGATTAAAATAATTGTAATTGCAGTCACGAAAAGTAAATTGTAAGTACTACTTACTGCTGCTGTTATATTCTTATTTTTAAACAGTTTTAAAGGAAAGTTGATTGGTAATACCTGAAATGTGCGGAAATTACTGAGTACAAAGACACTTGTAAAAATTACAAAATAAATTTTTTGTCACAGGCCAGTACGTATTGTAGACTGAAATTTTGTCATTTATAGAGCGTGTATTGTGTACAACATAAATGAGCCTTCATAATTCTGCATGTAATCTTGTATGCATCAGTGATGATGGTTAATGATTAACCGAAACATGTAGAAGTTGTGAATAAGCAGGTATTGTTACACTCTTATGAACGTGTTTGATGGTGTTTATTTAAATATTAACTTTTATGATCGGACAGTGATTATTTAATTTATGTATGTTGATCATACAATCTTATGAATTAATTTATGTTATAGATATGCATAGTTGCATAGCGCCTATTCTTCTTTTGTTCTTTCGTTCTTTCGTCCTTTCATTGAGACGTGAAAATACGTGTTATAGTAAATATGTGGGTTAAATTTTGCACAATATTCTTCTTTTGTTTGTGCATACATATAACTTTTAACAGAGTGAAATGTTTTGGAGAGCACTATATATTCCCGAGTTTCAAATACAGAGTGATTCTAAAGTGCACGAATAAATACGAAATGTTAAATGGCTATATTTCGTAAACAAAATACAGTGTTGTTACAATTATTGGCCACTTTAAGGCCCAAGCACTACAATTTAGTGCCAGATTATAACAACCCCCCCCCCACACACACACACACGCACACACGCCGTTCAAGAGCTCTTTCCTGAGGACTGTGATCGCCACATGGAATGTTTAGAGATTATGCTGCCATGGCAGGACTACAATCCCCCGTTGAAAAACATTATTTGGATGTGTACGAACAAAAGCAGGAATACTTGATGAACTGGAAGCACAAATTCGAGATGCCTTTTCCGCTGTTCGTCTTGACTTCTGAAGGAAAAGTGTTGAGCCAGTGTCTTCCTGGTCTAGCAGAAGTGTGTTTGCACAACAGTGCTGTGTTAAAATCAGGCACTGAGTGGTAGTGCGTAGGCTTGAAAGTGGTGCTGTACAGCATTCGTTCTAGGAGGCTTTGCCGTTTAATTTAATGCATTTCCTTTAAAATCAACCTGTATATAACCTGTATCTTCAAACGCATTCTGTCTATTCATATAATGTTAAGTTACTAACTACTTATACCCTTATTATAACTTTATTTTACCACGCAGGCCTGTATGGTTTTCACATCATTGGTATTTCAGTTTGTGTTTTTATTTCATATTTTTTTTCCTAAACCCAGGATTCTCATATAATTTTTTTATTATTTAGAATCTTTTCGTTCGTCAAAGGGTTCTCTGCTTGTAGCTTTTATATTCCCCTTTAACCGTTTCTTATTTCTCCCCACAGTCGTTAATTTTCATTTTGTACTTTTCTATGGAAGTCTTTTTCTGAGTGTTTTTTTTTTATACATGTCTTTCTCTGATTCTCACAGATGCACTGTGTTCAGTCCGGTGTCATAATCTAAGCGCAGATTTGCTTCTTTAATTTTATGCTTCTTTTTATATCATATTATCTGGTGTCTCTCATCTTTCTTATTTTACGGGTTTATATTCCTGTGCTCATTTCGGTGTGGTTTTAATTTCCTCAGTTTTACACATTTTCCTACGCCTTCTTTCATTATTTTATAAACAATATGGGCATATCATTGTCCTATATTCTTGCTTTAATTATTTTTATTGTATTTAAGCAAGCAAAAGTCAGGACAACTCATGCGGTAACGGGCCTGGCTAAGGGACTTTATTTCGTTAGGGCAAGGAATTTTAAGAGTTATTTACAAAGAAAACAAGGCCTGATGATGATGAGTATACACCCACTCTCCAGTACGCCAGTCCACCCGTCTGTCTCTCTGCCTATGATCTGGTGTTAGAGACTAAAGCGTTGTCGGATTCTCATGAAATTTGGCGTAGGAGTTGCTGATAAATTGTGTCATGCAAATGTGGGTTTTGTGAAATTCAGCTCAATTTACTGTACTGAAGGGCTTAAGTAAATTTATACCTACACTTTCTACATCTCTTGACCAAGCTGGGTGGAGTTTGTTACAGGCCATTTCCACGAAATGCAGACGCTGTTTGTGTTTTATTTATGTAGTCTATGCGCGTAAATAAAAATTTTCACATGTATTCTACATTGCTGTTGGATATAAAAATAGGTGAAGAAACATCCACACATATTTGTTTCGTGAAAATGGGTTCATTGGAAGCTACAGAGATTATGGGCGTACATGAATTTGTACTTTCTATATGCGTGTCTTATCTGATTAGGGTGAAATTCGGTATTGGATACCTGCGCATAACGATGTTGAGCATTTGTGAGTTTCATGAAGATCGGTGCAGGAAAAGTTGTACTTTTCTTATCGGCACCAATTAAATCACATGTTCACCGTCAAACCTTGTGGCAATTTGAAAGTAAATAACGCCTTGATAACGTTCGTGTACTGCGTCACTGCGTACACCCTTTGCAGTCGTGTCATTTCGTCAGCACGTCTGCGTTGACTTTGCAGCCCTCCAGACCTCCTATACAGTGTACACGAGATGCTATATTTCTAGGTTCATAGGATCGGGGCGTGAAGTTGGTCACCTCTTATTACATCCTCATAGCACGATGTCTAATCCAAAAGAAAATTACCTTTTATTGCAGCATGCATTTCATAATTTTACATTACTTGCAAGTCCCTACCCCTATATTTTTATGGCCTTTCGCAGCTATTTATTTATTCATGGCATATTGTATCACCTGCTTTCTGTTTTTTTGTCTTCTCCTATAATCTGTCCCCTTCTATTCTCCTTCGTTTATTTATTTAAAGTTCTTTCACTTTGTCTAAAATGTCTATTTTTCGACAAGTGCATTTATTTTCTCTTTCGTACATGTCCTTGTGTATGTATTTTCTGGCACTATTAGCATGAGAGAATGTTCATTGGAATTCTTGCTACATCCTATCCTGTTATTCTGTCTTAATTTCCTACCTATTTCCCACGGAAATTTCAGTCCCTTCTCCTTTATAAACCGCCCTTCCTCGAAACTCCTTCATTTCTTCTTCGAATTTCAGGCCAACATCCTTCCTTCTACCCCATTCACACTCACCACCTCGACACTACTGAGACTGTTATTAGAAGATACCCTAAACTTTAGAATTAGTGAGAGATATCCGTGTCTCTTATCACTGCTCGGTCTCAGTCGAAATCGTACAGCGTTTGGGATTCTATAATACGAATGTATCATGTTCAGGTTTTAAACGTTTGATAATGAATGATGGTCTACTAAGTAACAGTTGAATAAACACTGGTTACTGTACGCAGGTGTACACCACGTGATTAACATTAAAAATCTCCTAATTTTCCCCACATAATGTTTTTACAGTTAGCTTATAATTCTCAGAACAAATAGAAATTATGTCTTTAAAGATAATTAACCGATTGTTCTTTATACAGAAAGGGAGTGAGTTTTGTGTGAGGTCGAAAATGAACCTTCAATGCATCGACTAATTTCAGTCTTGAAAGGGATAATTTCTTGTCTTCACAGAAAACGAAGTAGAGTAGATTACTTAATTTTCAGTTCTGTTTATATTTCTATTTCCAGTTGTGTTTCTAAAATAATATCAATTTTGCCATCATGGTACAAAATGTAAAGTTGCCTGATTCCGTGAAAAGCTTTAATTTTTATTTAATTTAAATAAGGGCATAATGGCCGGTCCCAGTGACCGCGCGGTCTTAGACTTGGGTCTACGGCCGCTGGCTTGCTGGTATTGAGGTTCAGAATCCCGCCGGGGGCATGGACGTCTGTCTCTTGTGAGTGTTGTGTGTATTCAGGGACAGGTCTGTGCGTGGGGCTGATAACTCTTATAGAGGAGTCACACCAAGTGAGGTGTGTCCAATGAATGTGATCGCGAAGCCCTGTAAGAGGGAGGCCGTGACTCGGAATAGGCTTGAAGAGCCACAGGAAAATGGGCTTAATGAGGTACATAGAAAATTAATGCTGATCATAAAAATGTATTTTTTTTTTCATGACTGTATATCCGTAGTAGGCGTACGCCTCCTTAATCACATTCAGACACACTGCACTCGTTAGGACTGCTCTGGACGACTTACCGGCCAGTTGCAGACACACAATAATCGCAAGAGAAAAACATCCATGTCACCGGTGAGATTCGAACTCGCAATCCCAGTGTGCGAACGGCCGTAGATCTGCGCCTTAGACCGCGCAGCCACCGGAATCGGATCATAAAGGTATATAACCCACACAAATGCTGGCCTAAAAGTATTTCGCACATTATATGGATTGATCACCTACGCAAGTGGAGACACGTTTTGTGGAGTTGAGCGAGTTAAGAATGCGCGGTTACCAAATGAGTTTAACTGTTTTTATGAAACAAGACACAACATACCAGATGACGTGATAGCTAATTCGTCAGGTGTGGTTCGTTTTGTATATTATTCATTCATGTGCTGTAGTAACATACTGAGTGGTGTTTAGTATAGGATTGGTACTCACCGTGGTTTGAAGTTTGTACAACATTTAAGTAAATGTGGAGGAAAAAGAAAACTAACGAGCATTGAAATTTGTGATCAGGGATTGTGTAATGTGTGCCACTCTTCCGAATCATAGGTTTCTGGATACATGATAAATACATTTCAAATATGGCGAAGTTAATATATTTAGGAACGAACATAAGAAATTACAATTACATTAGGGAAGAAGTTAATTAAGAGCTGATTTAATACGAAGAATGCTTGCTACAAGTAGTTGCAATGAAATTTATAGCCCTGTCGCCTCCTTCAGAAAGTAAAATTAAATTATACGGGAATGCAACTTTTTCCTGTTATTTTGAAAGGGTCTGAAACGATGTCTTTGCTTGAGAACAAGTGCTGGAGAGAATATATGGAATTAAGGAAGTTGCAAGGAGATGGGGAAAATGCAATTTTTTGGCACCTTCCTAATTTGTAACATTCCGGATATCATTACGAAATCAAGAAGTCTGGGGCAGAAGCGACGTGTAATATGGACATGGAAGACGAGAAAGTTATGCAGTATTTTGGTTATGAACGTGAAGGGAAGAGGTCACATGGGACGTGTACGCATAAATAGTGAGATATTATTAAATTGAATTTTGTAAGTAATCGAGTAAGATGTACACTTGAAATTAAATCCAGGATTGCTATGGTAAAAGCAGTATTCAACTAGAAGAAAGCTCTTCTCATCAGAAAATTGGATTTAATTTAGGAAGAAATTGCTGAAATGCTACCTTATGGGCAAGGATTTTTATAGTACTGGAACTTGAACACTTCCGAAAGTAGATCAGAAATACCTTCACAGCTTTGAAATATGTTGAGGTATCCCTAGGAAACTGGTAAGGCTAATAAAAATGTGTCTGGAAGAAACCTATAGGGGATAGGCAAGCATTTGTCTGACATGTTTCCTGTTAGGAATGATATGAAACAAAGAGAAGATTTATCGTCGCTGATCTTCAACCTTGCTTTAGGGTACGGCATTAGGAAGGTTCAGGTAAACCAGGATGGCTTGAAATTAAATGGTACACATCAGCTTTTGGTTTATGTTGATGATGTTAATATATTGGGAGGGAGCGTACATACTATAAAGGAAAACACAGAATATGTATTTGTTGCTAGTTAGGAGATGGGACTAGAAGTAAATGCTGATGAAACTATGTACATGGTAATGTCTCTAGATCAGAATTAACAATGGAGTCAGAATAGAAAGACTGATAGTAGTTCCTTTGAAAGTGTGGAATAGTTCAAGTATTTGGGAAAAGCCTTAACATATCAAATTTCTCTTCAGGAAGAAATTAAGAGCGGATTGAAGCCAGGGAATGCTTTTTATCGTTCGGTGCAGAATCTTTTGTCTGCCAGTTTCCTATCAAAATATTTAAAGATTAAGATATACAGAACTATAATTTTGCCTGTTGTTTTGTATGGGTGTGAAACTTGTTCGTTCACATTGGGGAGAGGAACGTAGGCTGAGGGTGTTTGAAAATAGGGCGCTGAGGAGAATATTTGGGCCTAAGAAGGACGAAGTAAAAGGAGAGTGGAGAAAACTACAAAGTGTGGAGCTTGGTGATCTGTACTCCTCACCCAGCATTGTTCGGTTGATCAAATCGAGAAGAAAGAGATGGGCGAGGCATGTAGCACTTTTTTTTGGGAGAGGAGATTTGTATACAGGGTTTTGGCGGGGAAACCTGAGGGAAATAGATCACTTGGAAGACCTAGGCATAGATTGAAGGATAATAATAATAATATAATGGATCTTCAGGAAGTGGGATGTGGAGGTATGTACTGGATCGATTTGGCTCAGGATAGGGACAGGTGGCGGGCACTTGTGAATGCGGCAAAGAACTTTCGGGTTCCAAAAAATGCGAATAATTTTTTGACTAGCTGAGAACCAGTTAGCTTCTGAAGAAGGACTTTGCTCCATGGAATAAATAAGTAAGGTGGTGAAGAAGGATGGAGATCAGTTGCAACGATTGTGTGGGAATTGAAGTATTGCGTAGAGTCAAGGAGGAGAGAAATATCCTACGTACAACAGAAAGAAGGAAGGCGAACTGGATTAGTTACATCTTGCCTAAGAACTGCCTTTTAAAACACATTATTAAAAGCAAGCTAAAAGGAATGGGAAGACGATGAAGAAGATGCAAGCAGCTACTGGATTACCTTAGGAAAACGAGAAGATAACTGGAAATTGAAGGAGAGAGCATTAAACGCCTTCTCTAAAGAACTCGCTTTGGAAGAGGCTATTGAACTGTCGTAAGGCACAATACCTGATGATTTTTATTGTTCGAGTTTTGAGTGGATTGAGCGGAATCAGTATAGGGCCCAGTGGCTGGCTGCTGCTAATACAGTCACAACCCTTTGGGTCCATCAACAGCGGGGAATGTTGTGACCAGCTGATTGATCGTCACCTTCCCAAGAAGGAAGCTGTCATGTGGAAAGAATTTATTTAAGCCCTGCAGCAAACTGACACTGTCACTCTGTTGCAGTCATGTACCCATATTTATATTTTATATTTTCGAAATCGGGAAACGTTTTTTTACAAACGTTTCAGAATTTACTAAAAAAAGGTATTGGGGGTTGAATACAGTACGTGTTTATTGTTTCCGTCAGAATTTTATAAAACATGCCATGAACGTGGGTATTGTTATGGAAACTGCGGTAGGTTACGAGAACTGAAAAAGCTGGTGATACTTCTACGTAAAATTTCTCCAAATATTGTAGGGAAATTAATCATGGCTATGTGCCGATAAACTCTCGTTACAGCTCAGTCGATTCTTGGTTACGTCGTGTAAAAACTGACGTTACCGTACTGTTAAGTTTGTCGCTGTAGATGTTAACCAGCCCGAAAGTATTGAAGACAAACATTTAGAAGATAAATATCTTTTTAAGTTAGGTACGGTTTGGTTATAATGACGTACCTAAAATGAGAAGTGTGACGGGATAGTAAACTTCATTCCATACGGATGCGATTTCTCCTCCTAATTCTCATATACATGACATTAAAATAAATTTTATCATCTCGTTCCCTAGATATAGGGTGTTTTTTTCCTCCTTGGCCGATAAGCGCCGGCCCAACGCTACGCCTGACGCTCTGCCAGCGTTGCGTCGTACGCCGCGTGTCGGTGACGGTAGCTGGACAAGCGATGGCCGTGATTATAACATGTAGAAAGTGTAATAAAAACAGACTGGAGCGTCCGGACCGCTCTTATCTGTCAAGTAGGAAAAGAAACACACTACATAACCACTGGAGTTGATACAGTGTCATTGACTGATCAATGAGCAAGTGCACGTGTAATAATAGCGATAACTGTGTACGAAAGAACGCCTGACATAAGTCCTGTCTTGCTCCTTCTTTCGTTACATCTTTCCTTTTAGTGTACTGCACTGCGAAATGCACAAGTGGTATGCTTCACAGGCTTCCGTCTGTGAAGGTACAGGTACTCTTATTCATCATAATCATATAGCTTGCAAGGTTTTAGGCCTCGTGACATGTTCCAGTCCTGTTAACAGTCGATAAGTCTTTTGAGGAGTCATCCTTGGCTTCACTTCCCACATGGTTGATATTTCATTGAGGGGGGAGGCAGTCCGTCTCTGTCCATTCGCCGAACATGTTGTATCCATTTACGTCTGCATTTCTCAATTTTATCTACAACCGGGTTAATTGTAAGTGCTGATAAAATGTCTTCATTGGTTTTATAATCTTACCATATGTTTTTTGCCGTTCTCCTCATATGTTTCATTTCCGCTGACATTATCCTGGATTTATCCTTTTCTCCAGTTGCACAAGTTTCCCATCTATATAATAGAGTAGGTAATGCCAAAGTATTATATGTTTTCAGTGTAGTATGTTTTTTAATTTGAGAGGGTTTTAAATTCTGTTAATCCGGTTACATGGAGAAATTTTGATACTCTAACAGTAATATCTTTTTTCATTCTGGTATGAAATAGAGCAACGTTGGAAATCTGAAGTGTTTTTTTTTCTATAATATTGTTATTCATTACTATCTTACTTCTCACTGGATCTCTTCCCTTAAAAGCCATTGCTTTCGTTTTGCTTGTTGAAATTTTTGGTTTAGGTACTCTTACTATTTCTTAAATTCCACCACAGTATTCACGTACAGAGCAGTGGTAAAGCTCCTCTTAACGTTTGGCCCTGGATAGATGAAATGTTTTCTTCACGCCTCACAGGATTGCTTCAGGAAACAAGGTTCGCTCCGGGTGGGCACCACAGTCGAACTGGACACATTTATGGCAGAACTATCTCCGCTTCCATCAAGATTCGAACAGCGATTCTACCTATATTTGCTCAGCCTCACATTACTTTGAAGGTGTCTTGTTGCGCTTAAGGCAACTGCCCATCGTAGTGTTGAAATATAATATTATGAATCTTGTGCTCTCCACATCAATTCCGCTGAGGGTAAAACACTTATTGAAGAAACCCACTTTTCTTAAGTGTCTATTACGACTTCACCCCTTTCACCCTAAATCCATACTAATACCCTCACATCTGTCTCATAATCTTCTCTGATGTTTCATAAAAAGTAAGAAAAAAAAGGAAGGAAGAAAAAATTCCCCATCTCTTTTTCCCACACTATTCCCATCTGCTGCCAACCGCATTATCTGGCTTCTACTACAAGCTTTTTTTTCCAAACGTCATTTGCTGGTTTCCTGCCCTGCCCTTTTTTTATTCGTGAGAACGATGATCCTAGTGGTGGAAGCAGGAGAAGGCGAAATCCTTCATTATTTTCATTTTTTATTTCTTTTCTCTATCTCCTGTTATTAAATTTTGAAAGCCACAGAAGAATTTCTGTAACTCCGTTGTGATGCGTGGGCGCCCAAGAATTTCGTCCAAGGTTGGGAAGTTAGAAATTACTTTTAGAAAATAAAATTTTGTATTAGTACTCGATATTTTCTTTCCCTCCTTAAATTTTCCAAATTCAATTTTTTTTCCCCAAAACCCAGTGGGGGAGGGCAGTTTCCTGGTCCTCTCTACTCATTTGCTCTTGCGGTTACAGTCTACTGAAATTTGGAATTAGTCGGATCTCCACAAATATGACACATGGCTAAGCACGATATCTAAATTTTGGTGCATGTTAGCCCGTCATATTTTAATGATGATCATATTAAAAATTTAAGCTGGATTATGATATTTGTAAGTGCCATAGAGACCTGGCGTCTTATCTGACTAGACCTGGAAACAACTTTCTTTCTTTCTTTTTGTAGGTACCCTCTGGCTTTCTTTCGAACACGTTTATAAAAGATCTGAAATGTGACATACATGTTTTTAAGCGATAAATTGAACTCTTTTCTTTCCATGTTTTCGAAACACTCGCCGTTAGTGTGGTGTACCTTGCGGTTTTTAATAACGTGTTTGTGACATGCATTTACAAAGAAGATGAATGCGTGTTTAATTCGTACAATGCCTGCTATTATGTATTTCAGAGTATTTTTTTAACGTTTGTGTCCTGTTTAAAAACGCAAAGTATAAAGTATTCACTACTATAATTTTACCTGTTTTTTTTTACATCAGTGTGAAGCTTAGTCTCGACCGTAACGAGCGTTGGTAAGTGGAAAAAGTGCTGAAGAAAATATCTGGATGGGAGCTGACTGAAGAGAAATTTGTACAAACTAATTTACTTAAATAAAATTAGGGCCACGAATTGTATTAGGAAAAGATGGGAAGGGTATATAGCATTCTTGAGGAAATGAGAAATTTCCACAATATATTGAGGGAGCAGGGGCTGAAGATTGACACTTCTATGCCAATCCTAATCGGAGATTCAGTGTACGGAGGGGGGGGGGAGAGGGACGTGTTACGTTCCTCTAAGTTTTCCGGAATTGTGACGCTGTTGTGTGCAATGTGTATAGCTAGTTTTTAATTAATTTTGAGACTTTACGGGTTTAGTCCTGACGCCGGAAAGATATAAGTGTATAAATTAGCTTGTTTATGGGCGGTCAGTTCCTTTGTTGCTTCTTCATAGGTGAAACATATGGGTGAAAATTACACTAACCAGTGAGCGTTCACCAACCATCACCAGTCACTTTAAGTTACAAATTTCTTAGCAAGCAACACAATGTATGACGATTTAACCTGTGTGCCTACAGATTTGTGCAAGAAAGATAACATGTTTCCCATTTAATGTACATTTACCCCAAGTCTTTCAAACTACCTGGTCCACCTATCTACTGAGATCTCATACCTCACCCAACGAGACGTCGGCTGAAGTGCTGTCACTCCTTCCTTACCGGTAATTTTACCCATAGCTACACTGTTGTTCCCGACCTTGCGTGGTCGGTATTGCGACTCTGTACGGGCTGGATGGTCCGGTGATTGAATCCCGGCGGGGGTAAGAGATTTTCTCTCCTCATCCGTCTAGACCGGCCCTGGGGCCCGCCTAGCCTGTTGTTCTATACATAGCAGAGCTCTTTCCAGGGAGTAAAGTGGTTGGGTCGATTCGTTGATCACCTGCTTCATCTAGCGCCTTTAAAATTTTTAGCACATCGAGTTTCCAGACACCAATACAATTTTATGGCCTTCGAAGTAAACCTTTTTACCTTCCGTCAATGAGGAGGAGCAGGCGCACATGTAGAGGACTCTTGAGGACCTGCCGAATCCTCTTTCTAACTGAAAGAAGGCAGGTAATACACAAATAAACGTAATATCGAGGCCCATTCGTGCAACTGTTGTTGGCGTGGAAAAGCAATAGGTATTGCATATTCTGAGTATGTGTTTGTAGCCTAAATTATCCAGCACGCAATGCGCATGTACCATATTGTCATCTGTGACCTGTCCCAGCCATTAGGTATTTTCCACATTATCTCATAAACGGGACGATTTTATATAAAAAAGTCGTTAAATATAAAAGTATCTTTTGATTTTCTCTGCAACCTTTGTTTGAAATATATTTTTTCATTCTAAGAAGAACTGAGCGAGGTATGATCGGAAATGTATATTGGTCTTCATGTAACGTACCCTTTATTCTTGTCATATTTTAATGAAACTTGAATTTTCTCGACAGACTTTCGAAAAATACTCAAATATCAGATTCCATGAAAATCCGTCCAATAGAAGCCGACTTGTTTGGCGGACGGAAGGACGGACAGACATACGGACTGACAGTTCTAACATGATCAAATATTGTGTCCTGTCCGTCTGATTTTACAGTTGCCATGCTGTGTACAATTTGTTTATTCATTTAATTAGCATACCAACTAATGAACATACATAAAATTTTACATTAAAACTCTTAAAATCGCTCCAACATGTTTCGATCCTAAGATCAACTTCAGGGAGCTACACTGTTCCTTGCTAGAGTCACATTTTAAAAAGCATTCACTGATTACTTCCTTATATTAACAGGGTGTTGTAGCAGCATGTCGTATTGTGTAAGAGTACGTTGCTGAGAATGCGCCGGAGTATGGGTGAGCGTCGTGTGTTGTGTTGCATGAGAGTCTCAGTGTTAGTTATTCCGCACAAGCTATGCAGTCTGTTGTCTTGGAGGTCGTAGCTGAATTAGCTAATGTTATTCATATTAATTTTTGTTTGAGAGAGGGTTAAATACTGGACAAATGCACACTTAAGGGTTACATTTGGAGTACACGTGTCAATTCTCGGTATTCGTTGAAGGGACTTGAACTTGATATTCGGCAGTTGTGCATATTTCCGATCCTTCATACAGGAAAAGTTGCTTCATCACAGACTAAGATACGAAAATAAGATACGCTGGACCACGTATTGCAACATTATAGTTAGAGGTTGTATATACGCCGAGCTGCAAATGGAGTTTATATTTACAAGTAAATAATACACTCAACATAAGTGTTGTTTGTTATTGATTTTTATAAAAACCCTTCGAGTCTTAAATACCGAAATTATTTTACAGGAATTCTGCGTCAATTCAACAGGAGCAGATTCTATACGAAAAATTGGTATACATTTTTTTGATAGAAAAGGTAGTTTTCAGGAGTCAGTTTACGTACAAAATATCTGTAGGGGAGTGCTAGTCTAATGCAGATTTCAATGAACAGAACATCAGTCACTGAATGAATACCAATACATCGCAGTATGACCGACAGGTAGGTTTAAGAATCTCTCAAGAAGGCGGTCCTGCATGTGCTTATGGCTGTAGCTCTTGACCATGACAGAGTGAATGAGTGAGGAGTGATTGAGAAATCTGAATGATGTTACCTCTTCGGATATTGTTACGACGCTCTTTGTGCTGTCGAACATGGAGGATCAAAAACGACGAGCGCTGACTTGTGCCACACCTCTATCATGCAACTTTAAGCGAACTGTTAAAATTTTGCGGAAGCTTGCGACGCCAGACCTGGCTGTGAACTTGCTTGGTAGAGCAGTCATCACACTGGCCTCTGTAACCATGAATTTGTGTTGCTGTGACCTGTGGGTTAGGTTTGTAGGTTACCGTTTCGTATTGGTCGTCTACCACAGTGAGTATCGGGACTTCTGTCCTCACAGCTGTGTGTTCGTAATATTTATCTTTAGAACTCACCCCAATATGATTACTAATTTCTTCCCTGTATTGAACTGTTTTTTTCCCTCACAGATTACATTGAAAGTTTTAAAGTAAGAATTAGTGCAACACGACGCATTAATCTGCAGATTTTTCCCAAAGGAGACTTAAAATTTTATGTATACCTAACTTGTAGCAATTAATGTTGTGCTGTTTTGTTTTATGTAAAATCAAGCATCTTCCATAACATATAAAAAAGTAACAAAAATGACGAAAGTGCAAGTAAGTAAAATCGCAGTATTGTCCATCCAATAAATACAGTAAATGTAGATAATTTAAGGTTGATATTGCTAAAGGATTGAGAGATACAGATCGAAAGCTAAATTATTTCGGTAGGTAACATGATCATGTTTGGTTATCACGCTACTTGCCTCTACAAGTCTAGTAGCCACCAGTAGCGCCTACACCGTAGTTGTGTAAAATGGCGTCTAAAGTGCAGAAAGTTGGTGGCAATACAGATATAAATCTGTGGTTACAGTAAAGGTAAAAAGGTAAAGTTCACCGTAGAACAGGCCACGAAGGCCCAGAGGGGGAGTAGAGGTATAGCTATACTTTTTCTTTAACCTCGGCGCTAGATGGGGTGGGTGGTCAACGCCATGCCTCGGCCGCTTTACTCCCGGGAAAGACCCGGTACCCATTGTATAGGAGGCTGGGTGGGCCCCAGGGCCAGTCTGGACAGGTGCGGAAAATCTCGCCCCACCGGGATTCGATCCTCGGAATATCCAGCCCATAGCGTAGTCGCTATACCGACTACGCTATCCCGGCCCACTCTGTGGTTACAATACAAAGGAGATATGGTATGGAATTTGGTCCCGAGCCACCTTAGATAATGTCGATCTTCAAATGATATAACCGGCCAAATCTAAAAGTCGGGAGTACTAACTCCACTGAGGGAATACTACGCATGGTAGTCACAGGAAACGTGAAGTGTAGGTCTGCCAACTAGATAAAAAAATAATTGTGGTTATGTCACTTCCATTTTATTAGCACAGTTATTTATTTCACGTAAGTTCAGCTGCCAAATCTAAATCTGTTTTGTCCGGTACTGCAAGAAAATTTTATCAAAACACCTCTTTATTGTCGTCTTAGTCTTTCCTTCGAACTTGCTCGCACGAGTCTCAGCTAAGAACTTGTCTCCGAACCCGGCTTGGGCTAGCTTCATGACCGCGTCCCAGATCAACCACGAACAGCTGTCCTATTGATGTATGACGAAAAGTTCAGAGGAAACGTTCAGGGGGTCAGAGCGGCGATACGTTAACAGCACTTAGCTAAGCATAAAACAACAACCTTGAAGTTCTCACTCTCCCGGTGTACCAATATATTGTACACAAAATAAAATTATTATTGCTGGAAGTCCTAAATTTATTCTTAATTATTCCGAATGTAATTTTGCCTATCTCTCCGCCGAGTACATCTCTGATCTGCTTTCGATCAAGGATCATCGGTAACAATATGTTGTTCAGTGGTGCTGGTTTCATTGTAAACGGAAAAATCCTGTTGAACAACAGTCTCTGTAGCTAAGGTTAAAAAGATGTTTTGAAAAGTTTTTGTTCGCAGGCCAAAATTAGACAAATTGCCCCACAATTAAGCATGCCACACCTGACAGGATACATTAATCTACGAGCTCTTTTGAGATTTACAGTAACAAATACAAATTTTTGCAGCACGTAAAAGTCCAGGAGTAAGAATTCCACTCATATTTAACTACTTGAAGGGGACGAAAATTCGGAACCTTAAATTTTATTTCGTCACGAAAATACTTTCTCTCTGTCCGGGGATTCAACCGACATAACGTTAGAATCTGGGGCAGTAGCAATCTACATGTAGTACTGGGAGACACAAGGCACAGTACCAAGTTTAACCCTTATCCTGCTAACGTGGAGAATATGGTGAGCTCCTAACAATGACAGCAAATGGCAAATTGGATTTGACTCGGCGTTTAAAGGGTTAATGTTTTTGTTCTCTATCCAGATAAGCGTGTTCCTGTTCAGGCCTTATTTTTCCCGACAATCACGGTGCACCTGGACATTTTGGAAGAATTTCTCATGTCGGTTTTGAAATAAGAGGGTCCCAATCATACGTAATGTCAGCCTTCGAATTTTGCACGTTACAACTCGGGCGGTACTTCTTTGGCCAAAAGTTTCCACGGAAGTAGTTTGTCAGAGGCGACTTTATACCTTGGTCATCTTTTTATCCTGTCCGTAAGCCGCTTGATTTCGTCTTTTGGGCTACGGTGGGGGGGGGGGGGGGCTTGAAGCTTTCACACTCCCCCCCCCCCGGATACAAGCAATATACGGTGTAGAATAGTCACAAGATCTATTGTAACGTGCAGGGGAGTTCTGGCAGGAGTACAGGGCTTTTAGGATGAAACTTTATTCCATCAAACGAACTGTACAAATATTCCACTCCATGCCTAAAGAAAAGTAACGAGTAACTCCGTTCAATAACACTATACCGATGGTATTTTTGTCACACCCTAGAATAGAATTCGAAGTCTTGTCGTGGAGTAAGAACGAGTATTTCAGATTGACTGTTGTGGAACTTGAAATTTGTGTCTTGTATGAAGGAAAGGAAGCAAGCAACAGAGAACGATTAATTGAGAGAGGAAGGAGAACAACAACAAAGATTCAATGCATTTTTTCCCCCAGAATTATTGCTACTCGAAACGAAAAATACAATGGAAAGCTCGAAGTATGATTTAAATAATACAAAGCTGACTTAACTACGGTAGGTAAAGTCAGTTTTGTTTTATTAGAATCACAACAGCATCTAGAATATTAACTTGACTCTTTTATATTTTAGGCCAGTGGTTCGGAAGGAAGTGTGATAATTCTACTTTCAGACGAAACGGGATGCAGCCGCCGGATCCCGTAACGCATGCTACATCTGAAGATAGTACAGGATACACAGCACGCCAACAGTAAAAAGGCTACTATTACGTGCGTCCATATTACTGATTTCGACCCACTGCAGTGACCGTTCTTACAGCCCTGCCTCGGAATGCTCAATGTGGACGTAACTCTATAGTTACACAATTTGCGCATGTTGTTGTGAATTATGAAAGTCAATTTACATTCCAAAAACGGAAGCCATTGCAATTGAACAAATGTACCTGCAGACGAATGTTTGTCACCCATTAAACTTTACTCATTTATACTAATTTTAAAGGATCGCCGGAGGGCAAATCACCGAACATCACAGTCGAATGGATACTAATCGTGTTTCGTGTCGTGCATTTCCCGGGTTTCAGTCTCGGTCTTCTGAGCTTCTTGACTATTATTTTCGTCATTTTTTTCTTTATTTTAATTTACATGTTGGTATAGTAGGCTATTTTATATTATTCACGAATTCCTTGGCCTCCTCCGATCGTACTTTGCGAAGTTTATAATGTTAGAAATTTAGGCAGTGCTGTGTAAAAAGGATAAGTGATCGTCCCAATAGCCATACCCTTAGTGTTAGTAGACCGCAAGACAAACAGTCGTAATTTTGAAACCAATCAGAGGGGTCACTCTTAGCGTAACTCTTCTTACAGTCATCATTCGTAGTCGCATTTGTACAATGTGTATTCCATCTGGATACATCTGCATATTTTTGTTCTTTAAAGGCCAGTTATTTTAACGCTATTCAGCTCAAAACCGGAGCAACCCATCTCTGCAACTGAGACGACGATTTACATGTTGTTACAAACCCGATAAAGATGTTGCCACTGAATTTCACGAACGTATGCGATCTTGACCCCCCTTAAAGTTTACCTCCCTTCCTTCAACAGCTTACTCTTCATTTTCCTCTTCAACCCTCACGTCACTCTTCTGGAAGATACGTCAGTTAATCAGCATTTCCACTACACTCTCAATCCTTAGACATTCCGAGAACTTCCATCCCCCCTGACTTGCCTCAGCGAACATTAATTGCACCCTAAGGACACCTTGCACTTGACATCACGCCACTAAATGCACCTGAATTTAAACTTACTGTAAAGCGTGGGGTGGAAGCGGGCCTTCTACCACAGAGGGACGAGTGACTTGCACAGTTTGGGGCAGCAATATATCCTAGAGTGGAAGTGAGTTTTAAAATTGCATTAGACTCGAATTCTGCTTGACAGGAAAGGGAGGAGGAATTTGGTTCTATATAATCGGAAGGGGGACTTAAAGTAGACTTGATTTATGATAATCACATGAACAATTTCTTTCGTTTTTATAAAAAACTGAAAGGAACTATTCAGTTCATAAGCCACCATCAGTGGGATCTGTCGTTTGTTGAAGGTGGGAGTAATTTTCAGCCATAAGAGGTGGAAACAAACCAGTAAACGTTAAAACCATTTGTATTTGTGGTGCGATATTATCCCTACAGCTGAATTAAATCGACAGAGTATTTGACTGCTGTAATTAACGCTTCTGAACGCTTCTGACTTCCGCAGCTGGAAGTTTTACTATACCACTTTCATCTTAAACCGCTTGTGATTGATCTCTTACTACCAACAGCCGCGACGTAGAATGTAGGCAGACACAAACTCCCATAGAATTCAGTTACTCTGCAGAAGCTGATAGTCATTCACTTACTCAAGAAACCCCTGTTAACCCCCGTTCTTTATCGGAACCCAGAAGTGCATTACTGTTGTCACATCAGCCTGCCACACGCGAAGTGTTAAATAAATGCGGTGTGTATTCACATGTAACGTTCCTGCTTACACCGTCACGACATATGAGAGTGGGGCATTGTTTTGTTGTGAATAGGATGTAAATATATGATAACATTCACTGACGGAAAAACATTCGTTGGAAAATACAGTTGTTAAATTGGAATGACTTCTGTTTGTGGATGTAAATGGACTTGCATAATTTACAACAGAACGTGAGTTTGGTAGGCTTATGCAGGTCTATGTAAGTATTTGGGCAAGTGTGTAGGGAGTCGGTATGGGGGTGGACTAGGCTGGACGACACATGGGTGTGATTCCCGTCAGGCATAGGGATATTTCTACTCATAGTACGAGCAAGCTGGCAGAGTGGGTAATGCTTGGGACTAGCGGCCTATTGGAGAAGTGATCGGGGCGAATCTCGGTGGGGACATCCCTCTATGTGATTAAGGACTATGCCGGAACTATGGCTCAAATTAAGCTAAAACCGCTTTTTATTCTCATCATTTTCAATTCACAAGCCACCATTCCTCCTACAATTCGAAGCTGTGTAGTCTGTGCTACAGACAGGGTCTCTAAATAAATAAATAAATAATGCAGAGGCGTGCGGGCTATTGATTGTGACTACGGCATAGACACTACCATCTTACGTACGTGACGCAATTTCTCGAGATGTAGCAGGTGTTACTGTAAAAGGATCTGGCGGCTAATTCCAGTTTCATTTGAAAAACAGAGCTTAAAAATTTCACTTCGACGCCATTCGCGCAGAAGAAGCTTTTATATATGCTTTAAAATTCTATCTAGGACTGTAATCTCTACTCATACCAAATGTGAAATCCAAGCCTAGAGCAGTTGGTTAGTTTTGGTGTTGTAAAAACCTATTTCGAGATGGTTATTTTATTTTCCACGTGGTGGAGGGAATGATTTTGAAATAAGTTTTACTAAGTTTTTTGCTCGTTTTCTTCCTTTCTCAGTTGTTTCCTTGTCTAGTTTTCTTTGCTTGCTTTGTTCTTTTATTTATATTTTTTGTTCACACTTTTTCCACTATTTTTGTGTTTCTCTCATAACACACCATTTGAAGGATGCACAACAGACTCTTGTGCTTCTTCTCGAATGTATTTGCTTGTCTTGTTTTCTATTCGAGAAATTGCTTTGGTGAAAACCGATTATATTGAGTCTGCTGAAAGAAGTCCTCTTATCTACACCTCCACATCTACCTTGATCTGTTACGTTTCCCCTTCCAGCTGGCGTCCTTGTGTTATCGTCCAGCCGTCTAGCCATTTTGTTCTCAGAAGCAATGGTAGTGATAATACGATTAAAACCTCTGCTAGCCAAGAGATATTTGGGCTGTCTTACGTACTACAGAGGGCGCAGGACGGTAATAAAGGAGTCATTCAAAGTAACTATAGGAATTATTCTACAGTCGCTCGATTGCCGGGATCGCGGGTTCGAATCTAGCTGAGGGAATGGTTGTTCGTCTCTTGTGTTTGTTGTGAGTTGTGTAGGTAGCGACTTCTGCGACGAGCTGATAACTCGAGTAGAGGAGTCCTACATGGTTCATGTGTCTAATTGTGTGTGATCTAGAAACCTCAACCATTAGGCAGCCTGAGTCTTAAGTTGGGCTGCGACAATACAAAAAAAAGGACTTACATCTGTGGTCTCAGTAGGTAGGCCTTTGGTCTAAGAGCCTATTAGCACGGACACAGCATAGACACACAATAAAGCAGATTTTGTTGGTTCGGAAACTGAGTCAAATACGAACTTATTGAAACATGTTTGGCTTTCATTCAGTAGTTTACAAAATTGTGTAATCCTCCTTTTTTTACACAAATGCGCCAAAAATTTCTGTATCTCTTAGAGTTAATCAATACATAACGAAACATTTTGGATCATGCTGCGGTGCATTATGCGGGTGACGGATTCAGCTCTTGGGCAGGTTACGTATATCCTGCCTGAGGATTTTTGTGGCTGTCTTCAGTTCTTCTAGGCAAAGGAGGCCAGGATACCTTTACTTCTGGATGTTTTCAGTGGCCTGAATATTGTCTCGTCATTGTTTTCAAATCTAAATAACTGCAGTGGCTAATGATATGCCGTGGATTGAAGGTAAGTGAATATTTGTGGCCTTTTGCATGGCGCTGTATTTTTCTCGTATCGTGAGAGAAGGAAACATTGAAGAAATGGCGGCAGGGTGATGACTGTGATCAGACTTAAGACGTTTTGCTCCCAGTCGTCTTAAGTAGAGAAACTGCGTGAAGATTAAAAACTAGTTATGTATCTACAGTTTTCGAGCCAAAAGTTGGAGGCTTTGATGCTGAATTTGTTTGTTGGGCCTTTTGTGCTGCTGCTAGCATCACGAAAGTTACTTGTTAGGTAGGTCAATCTCATTGCCTGAAGGCAGTCTGCCTTCCAGGATGCGCAGTGTCTTGTAAAGGAGAGAATGCTTCACTTAGCTGTCTTAAAGTCTATCTCCCTTAGCTGTTCGTGACAGGCGTTGAATGTTTTCCAAGTTTGGATTCAGTGTCGCTGACTGCGTGGAGTTATCATCTGTAATGAGCAGACAGATGAACTTAGGATAAAAGTATTCTTACTGGATCTAGGGAGAAAGTGAAATAAGTCCAATCTGCACACTGGAGTGACCACGGCGCGGATCCGTCTGAATCGGAGAGGATCCTTTGACTTCAGCGCTTCTAACTTCCTTTCTGGAAGTTCCTCGCGGTGGGTTTGCATGGTTTTTCTTAATCCTTCCAGGAGAATTTGGGAAGCACCTTGAAAAAGGTAACGACAGATTCCTGTGGAATAATTGTCTGCTCACAGAAATTAGTCGTTCTGACATATTGAAAGCCACAGATAACTTCTATATTTGTGACGACGTCTGTAGGCAGCTGAAGGAAAAACCTTTGAGCTTGTTCACTTGAATTTGCCGTATTCCAAAATATTCATTCAATCTAAAGAAAGAGGGTAGGACTACCATGCCATATTGAAATTGTTTTGCATGTTTTATTACCGTATTTACGCTACTCGTACCTGCGTACCCGCGGTTTATTCAGCTGCTCACTGTGGCTGATTTTGCATGTGAAGAAGTGGCACTGTGTGCATGTGTGCATAGTGGCTGCAAGTAAGGTGATACAGCAGCTTGTCGAGTCGCATGGTGGGATGATGAGTGGTTGGCAACAGTGTGTAAGGAAGCGTTCGTACTTTGTTTTGAGGTGCTATGCCAGCGTTTGTCACCTGCAGGGATTGAGGCAACTCAAAATCTCAGACAGTTCGGCCTTTGTGGCAGATTTCGAAACCCGGAACTCTAGATTACGGAACAAGACAGTCAACCATTCGACCCCTACATTCGGTAAATGGTATTCTAAGTAGTCAAAAAATTCATCACAGTTCTCTGCGGTATGATATTTTCTTTGTTTCCAAAGCTCAGATTTCGCTTGCGCGGTTTATCATATTGCGTGACGTAATAATATTTCGTAAAATCTACGAAAATATTTACAAGTTCCAACAAAATAACACAAGAAGGCAGGTAGTGTACTATAAACGTAACATTGAGGCGCGTTCGCGAAACCATTACATATTCCGAGTGTGTGTGTGTGTGTGTGTGTGTACTCTTAATTTATACAGCATGCGACGCACATGCGCCATATTACACGTATATTGTCTGTGCTCTGTCTGGTCCTACCGTATTTTTCCACATTATCTCATAAACGGCACAACTTAGGGAAATGTTTGAACATAAAATGTGCAATTTGATTTTCTGTGCAACTTTTGTCTGAAACATTTACATTCCAAGAAGAATTTAGCGAAATATTATCATAAATGTGCATAGGTTTTCATGTAAAATACCCGTTATTATTGTCGGATATTAATGAAACTTGAATTTTCTCGACAAATTTTCGAAAAATATTCAAATATCAAATTTCATGAAAGGTGGGAGCTGAGTAGTTGCATGCGGACAGAAGGAAGGACGGACAGACAGACAAACAGACGGACAAACAGACAAACAGATGGACAAACAGACAAACAGACGGACAGACAGACAAACACGCAAAGACGGATGGACAGACAAACAAACAGACGGATGGACAGACAAACGGTCACAGATGTGCTGAAGCTAATAGTCGCTTTTCGCAGTTTTGCGACCGCGTCTATAAACAGGTCCTAAATTTGTAATTTGTGTCAAGAAATATAAAATTTGTTTTAAAACAGTGATTGCTCTTCGGAGTATGTATGCATCTCTACAGACCAAGTTTGCTTTCACCTCTCTGGCCGACAACAACAACAACAACAATAATAATATTAATAAATCCGTATGAATCCGCGTACATCTTATTAAATTAAAGTCTTGCTGAATATTTATAGTTTTGAAGCAGCCACCTCTCCTAGTGTATACAAAGCACTAATGTATTCTCTCCTCTTCATATTATGTTCGGCAGTCAAGCTTACAGCGCACTGACGTGTCCTCGAAACACGATGTAGGTTATACGGAGTCCGAACCACACTGAGATGTGTTTGGTTTGCTGTCGGCAGTCGTCTCTTATATGTAAGGTCTGAAATATTCACAGACCTGAAGGCTGAACGTGGACTTCCGGATTTCACTCCATGCAGTCTAGTACAGTCAGTATGTCGAAGAAACTGGCTGCGCCCTTGCAGAAAACATATGTAACAGAGCAAGCACTTTCCTTCGAAACGTATGCAAATACTAACGATACTGCACGCTGTCGTAACCCAGAAGAGGACACTTTGTGTCGTTCTGATGTTGTTGTTGTTGTTGTTCCTTCCTTATTGCTTATTTGTCACAATATATCAACATGATTTTAATCTTAAAAATGTTTGGTATTTGAGGTTTTCATAATGTTTTGGGTGGAAATTAACAGTCGTATGGTGTATAAGGTCGTGCTCACTGGAATTTTTTTGACCACGCTTTTGAGTATCTTCCGGCTCAATCTTTAGTGTTGTCTACAACTCTGAAGATGGAGACAGCACCATCTCCGAATGTCTGCCACAAATTATCAATGAACACGGCGTCGTACTCTATAATACTGAAATTATCGTCAAATATGACCAGCTACTTTATCAAAATAGTTATCTAGCCCATACGCCAAGTTAGCTAAAGTTTTGATAGTAACAGAGTAATTTGTGTTTTCAGTATTTTACAAATGTGTTTGTTACTCACTTGTATTTGAATATGTCTCAAGGAACACATCAAAGCTGACTTTTTCATATCATAACGCTGGATTGCGAAAATGAAATATTGGGTCGTTTGATAGCGTCTATTTGCATATGACGACGTATTTTTCGCACTGGCAAGTAATCTACAATCATATGAAGTGTAGTTCTCCATGAAGCAGAGATCGGGTTGAGAAGCTAATAGGTTTTCAACAAGTTAAGGAATTTTTCTCATTTATGGAACCTTCCTGTTTATTAGTTTTGTCAGTTGTCCGTTCCGTGTCCCTGTCCTGAGCAGGATGTTTCCAATCCACGCCATCTCATTCAGTTCCTTAAGTAAAGAAAGCCAGCTTACATTTTATCTTAGTATCAGTACTGGCTGTCAGAATTCCATCGTCTGATCCGGTGTTTCTAATTACTGACAGGCTTTGCTCGTTTTGCCTAACTAGGACCGAGTTCTCCATACTCCGGATCGAGTCCTCAGTACTTCGAAACCTGATTAGCGAGCTAATTGCATGTTGGTGTTCAGTTACATCTGTATGATGATAACTGACTGAACAATTTTGTGATGTCGTATGAAGACCAGGGTGTACCATCTGAATATTCCGTCGGTGCTTGTAAACAAAAACACATATATGGCGTAAGTGTGATTTAAGATTTACACTAGCGCAATTCGTTGTAAATTAGGGACTGTATGACGGTGTGTGTGTGTGTGTGTGTGTGTGTGTATGTATGTATATATATATACCTTACAGAGGATTTTCAAACTTTGTTATCATACTTTGTCAGGGAAATAGAAAGTAACATAGCGACAACCATGTGCATGTTGGTATGTTGACAATAGCTGAATTACTGTTATCTTTTTTGTTTTATGTATCATTGCTCTTATTATATACAACGTAGAATTATTGGATGATTAGAGAGCATGAATTGTGAAGGGTTTGAGTTGAAAGGCTCATGGCCTAATTTCAACATGTGTTTGTTCTATTGCCTTAACTTTGTTGAACATTAATGAACGGAGGCTAAACTGTTCATTTTATGTGACTGAAATAATTTTATGCAGTTTATCGATGCTCAAACAAGAAGGGGAACAATTTTTCTGGAACATATTTGAAATTCTGACGGCTGTGAGTAAGCACATTATTGTCGTTTGGAAGGTGACGTCGTATAGTTTTGTTAGGTAAGTACGTAAGGAGAGCAGAAGGGAATTTTCAACTGTTTTTAGGTTTGTAATTCAGTTCTTTTGCATTGCTCATGTGCTCGTGAAGGAATTCATTAGAAAACCATCAGACTGCAGTTTGGATTCTTAGGTCACTGTTACCGTTTATATTCTCGTTCTTGCTGGATGGAACAGACATAAATTTGTTCGTGGGTGGGAAGTTTCAGAAGTCTGTGAAGGGAATCTACTTGCCAGAGTTTTGCAGTGCTGTTTGGTAGTGATAGTTCTGTGTGATCATGTCTGCATGGTTTTGACGTTGTGGATTTCTTAGACCTGGTACCTGTATCCTCCTTTGCTTAGTGTGTCTGACAAGCAGGGGTGCCCAATACGCTTTTGATTTCTCATTTTGGTGTATTATTTTCATTCAATTCTTATGGTTAATCTGGAAGGTGAGAGGATTTTTTTCAGAGATATGCGCAGTACTTCGTGTAGATTTGAATGTCAAAGCAGTATGAACATCCAAAGGATGTTACGAAAGTGGTCACTAACATTAGGAAGACTAGGTGAAACTCATTACTGCCGTAAGCAGCGTCAGTGCGATAACGTCTACTATTACGACGACTACTGCTACTGATACTACTACTACTACCACCACCACCACCACCACCACCACCACTACCACCACTGCTATTGCTACGATTCCCGTTTACCCAATGATGCGGCGTCATGTGCAAGAAGAACGGCTATTTGAGCATTTGACTTATCAGTTTGATCTGTGCTATTTTTGTGATGTAATAAACGGACGAACACACAGCAGCACAACACTGTCTCATCCAAACCTCTAAGGGAAGCGTTTGATATAACCGGAAAGTGTTAATTTGGAATTACCGAAGTCCGGCATTGGTGGCTGACTGGGAGTCTAATAGAGAATCTGAACCTTCTTACCTGTGGATAGTCTCCGAACTTGGTCTGGTAGTCGAAGACGTAAAGGTAGGAGTTTCTTCTAGCAGCGGAATGCAGGTCCGCCGTTTGGACGACGGGAGCCACTACTTGGGCGTCGCTTAGAGCTTCCAGTGTTTCATCTCTGATATTTATGGGGTGCTGCACTGGCCGCTCCCAGTCAGTGTACTCGTTCACAATAGTTGCGAGAATTTCCGACAGATGGAACCGGTATGTATTCCTTACAAATGTCCTCAATATCTTAGAACGCCTGTCCGCTTCGATCCCATATTGCACATCCTCACCAGAAAAAGCAAAGTACGCCTCTGCCTTAACAACGCCAAGAAGCACGTCGTACCGTGAAAGCTTCGAGACTACGGACTTTCTCAAGAGGACACTGTTCGAGGTGTTGATATCAGAACTACCACTGGAGCTTGAACTACTAGAACTACCAGGGCTTCCGTTCCCACCGACATAGTCACCGTATCTCGAGGAAATATCCGCATTACTACCGGGTCCACTACCTCCACCGCTTGGGGGTTCCCCGTTGTCAATAACGACGCCGTCGATTGAGGGCCCGAAAGCTGTTGAGAATTCAGGTGCCTGTATAGGAGTGGCCATTATTGCGTCCAGTGGCCGTTCACGTAGGCATTTGAGCAGGTGTGGGTGGGGTAGATCTGGCGAACAGTTGGCGTGGCGAGCTACTTGCTGGGCGTACCGAGCCGGTTTCTCTACCAGCGCCCAAGGACTCAGCCCTGAACCGCTCATCAAGACGGCTCGGTGGAACAGCAGACCTGAAAAGATGCCAGGGATGTAACAGAGTGGCATTAAAGTTTAGAAACTGATGTTAAGGGATTAGGCTGTGGGTAACTGGACATGACTGGACAGAATGAACTGTGATAAGGCTTTAGGAAATATTGCAAGAAACGAAGTGTCACATAGGTGAAATATATTGGTATTCGATGTTTAGACAAAGTGATGGAAGACTGAGAAGACAACATTCTGAACTGAATAACAGCCTTAGTTTCTGGAAACGAACGTGATCTTGATCCCCTCATAAATTTAATTTGTTTGTTCGTTTCGGTGATTTGTGATATGAATTTGTGCTTTTTTCTGGTAATAAGAGGCGACCCTTTGGTTTACTCTGTGTTTAATCTCAGATTACCTGCCATCTACCTTCTAGTAATATCTGTGCACATTTCATTCCTGACATTTATGCAATTAATGTGAATTGCCTCTTCTTAATTCTCAGTTTATTTTTTGCACATTTGATGATCCGATATTGAGGTTCTGCAACAGACCTATGACGGTCACATGATCCGCCAGCAATCACGATAGTTACCGTCCCGAAGCTGACCGAATATCGAGAGCCAATTAGAAGGCACTGAGTGGTAGCTTTTCTCTTTCTTACTCTTTTCCCTTCTTCTCTTTGCCTTTTTACCTTTGTTTTATTTTTCTTCATTGTATTCTTCTTCTTCCCTTCCTCTTAATTCCATGATATTGACAGAAATACCTGTTCTGAGTTTCATATTTATTTCAGTCTGTCGTCTATCGAAAGCAAATGAAAGTAAGACAAAACTTACAGTTCTGTGAATTGAATGGCACGTTCACAACGATTTCTTAATCATGTATACTGCATCTTGTCTTCTCGCTTATAAAACGGACTAATACATTTTTACTAATGTGGGTTACTTTATTAAGATTTCTGCACTTGTAGTAAACGTACAAAAAGTAGATAATAAAGTGATAATGATTGGTCACAGACAAAGAGAGAGAGAGAGAGAGACAGCTGATATCGGATTCATGAGATATTTGTAGCAAAGCCCACACATAAGAATATTTAGTTCATTTCCATGAAAGAGTGGATCATTTTGGAGAAACCGCTGTGGAGTCAGTAACCGGAAAGGGTGTGAATGTGTTGGACAGCGTATTAAGATGTAGGCCAACCAAAGAATGCGTCGCTCTATGTTCATGTTTCACAAAAGATTCACTCGTTTGAATAGTTAATTCTTTGTTAGCGTATTTTACAGATTTTAGATATATATTAAAATTGCAGTTACGAAGGTAAGATAAGTCTTGTGTGACTGAATTTTATACTGACCGCAAATCTGTGATTTTAAAGAAACGTCTTTCATGGAAGCCATTTGTTTTCATGCCAATTAAAAGTTTTTCGCATTTGTTACACGGCGCTGTCTCACATGAAGAATCACAGTTTATCAAGTGCCGTGTTTCCTTTCTGACGTAGGAGAGACATTACCAGTGCCTCGCGGATTAATTGCCAACTAGCAAGAAGTAGTCTGCTCACGTCACAGATTTGCCTACCTTCAGTGCGTGAAGTTTCATTAGTCCATTTCAAATTGCAGATGCTATTCAGAAAACAGTTCCGGGTTGACGCTTTTAGATTCGACGGCGGCTGAACTGTGCGTTGTTTTTGACCTCAATACTCCCTTTTAACACGTGACTACGGATGCTATTTTTATTGGTCTCAATATTTATATATGTAGATCTATTAGGTGCAGTCATACGAAAAGGATTATTAAAGGCTGACAAAACCCTTTTATGTTTTTTTTATCAAAATGGGCTGGAAAACTGGGGTCAGGTTCTCGGTAAGTGCAGAAATATTTGTTTTCGTCCACGCTTTCGAAACGGCTGTGGAACCCACTCAGCATTCTATGCAGTGGGTACAGAGAGCCGTTCCCTCGACGGAAAATTGACTGATACTTAAAGCTGATGATACAACTGATGAAGATTGTCTGGGGTTATACCTCTGCTTCCCAATACTTAATTGCGCCGTGAGTAGTTTAGGGGGATGTTTCTTATGCGCACCTTCACACAGTCTCATATAACAGAGCGGAACATTTGCGCTTTTCGTGTTTTAAATATTTGTTCGTGCATTATGACTGACTGTTTGTTAACCTGAGGACCAAGTTGCTGCTGCATACATTAGGGAGTTTAAGCATATATTAGAATTATGCTTGAGTTCTTATCTACTTTCGACATTATTCCCTATTTTGTTGAAGGTAATTAGAAAGACAAGAAAGGACTGAGTCAGGATAATAAACTTTAACGTTTTGGGTGAATATGAAACATAAGTGTTCTCCTTCTGATAGTGACGTTTGGGCTTTTTGTAGTGTTTGAGTTCCATTGCGATGGGAATTGGCGACGATACGGAGAAGTTATGGAAGAGAAAATGTTGTTGAAAGAAAATAAAGTATTATGATTTTAACATAAATATGCATTAGCCCATTTCAAAATCAGTATTGTAATGTAAATTTAAGTCGCGTAATTATTTATATTTTATAATAAATTGATTGTTATAGATAACAGCAATTTAAATAAAGAAGGACGAGGGCTAACAAAATATTCTGAAAAACCATTCAGTATTTAATTAGTGGAAGTGATCTTAAATGTTTGTAGTAAGTAACATAACCAAAGATCAATATACTGCTACTGATGTATTGCTTGAACCGGACAGAGGAGCTTAGTATGTTCCCTGTTTGCTTTTATCCCTTCCTGGAATTGATCTTTGACAGGAACTAGGAATTGTTTAACTCCTTCGAATCTAGCACAACCTAAGGGCTTAAGCAACCTCCTTTTGTTTTGTGTCAAAGGAAGCGGAATCACCCCTTGTAATTCCAAAATCTAAAAGGTACTGAATGAAGTGCCCTCACTACATGGTGTAGGTAAGCCGGAGCCAGAGCAAGTTTAAAGTTATTTGTTTCGTTTGCCATTTGAACGTTAATACTATGTATATATGACTTTTTTGTGCGGGGTAGTTGCGATCTTCGGAATGACTACAGGGTCTAGTCCTCGGGTAATTTTTGGCGTATAGAAGCTAAATGCTGCATCCACCTACAAGACAGAAGTATTGGGGATGAAGGTTTATCCGAAACGTCGGTAACGACGCACAAGACATAAAGTGCTCATTGTTCCTTTGTACCACAGAAGGTCATAGTCTATGCCGTATTGTTACTGCCTATATTGTATCTTTATTGTCTGTTTGTTTTATATTTATAACAAGTTTTGTGCGCATTATTCTTTCTAAAAACATAGATCTTGAAGATTCAGGAATCCTATATTTTATGAAAAAAGGATAAATTAGCAGTCAAATGTTTTGCCTGATAATTTACCTTTATTTCTTTACTGAGTTTATAACACAGCCAGACGTGTTGTATGAAGTTACATATTTTATGGCTGTTAAGAACCAAAGAAACGTATTGTTATTTAGGCCTACTTTGTTTATTTTGGCGAAAATATTACGTTTCTTTTGTTGTGTGCCTTATAATAGGTGCGTATATGTTTGCGAAATATTATTATTGCTGTAAAGTCAAGTCGGGTGAAGAGTGTAGAAAATGTAGCGCTCATGCTTGAGATGACTTTAATGCAAAATTCTAGTCGTCCAACTTGAAGGAAGCAGGCTCTCCGAAGACCGAATAGTAGAAGGAAGAACAGTATTTTGCATCTTACAGTAAGTGGGTGTAGTATGTGGAGTAAATTATCTGGCCCAGCAATAGGTTCCACAGGTGGTTTCTTCTGAATCAGCAGTGGAACTTAATAGCAGTTGTTGAAAATTTTGAGAAAGCGTTTGTCTGTCAAGGAGGATTGTGCTTCACAGGGCCACTTAACGTAAACAGTGAGGAAAATCAGTAAGAGGATACTGCACTCAACACAGCGTATTAAAAGATGAGGTGGCTGGATGTTCCAGTTCTCTATAGAGCTCATCCTGGCACCTAATATACGCACGTTAAAATGCGTAGAAAATATTTAACTAAGATAATGTCTTGTATAAAAAAAATGGGATGTAAAGTGCAACAATGTATGATACAATATTACTGTGATTGTTATTATTTATAAAACAATTGAAATTAATTAAGGAAAAAAATTACAGTGTCTATTATTCCTTATGTTAATTACTTTTATGTTTTATTGTTTAGCCAGTGGGTCTGTCAATAGTTGGCCAGTAACGTGAGATTTGTTGCTACACACACACACACATACGTATTACACCAACTTATACTGAAAGTGCCAGTTCTAATTAACACAGTAATATTTTCAACAGTAGCTTTTACCTTCTTTTCAGGTTCTAAATTGCGCCACTTTACTACATACTATAAGTAGATCTTTCATTACACTTTCTACTTTCGCGTGTCTTGGATTATTACTCGTGTTTTTATATTGGAGATCCTTCTGTCGGTTTGTCGTAATGTGTAGTATATGTCAGTTTTCATTTCTGTACTTGTTATTACGTTTTGTATTGTTCGAATTTGCTTTAGGCGAGATTGTTACTTGAAACGTACAGCATATGCACTGCGTAACGCTACTCCATGTTTTAGAAGACTAAAATGGAAGGAAGAAAGAATACCATGTCTGTTTCTTTCAGGAGTTTTCTTGTAGAATTTATTTTCTGACTTGTTTCGAATGTATTTAAATAAACACTGTTACATTTTTCATGAATGGCCTCGTTAGGTGCTTGAAGAGGAAAAGAAATTGTTTTTACTGTTGTCTATGTAGCTTTAGCAGGGAATATTTGTTGTACTGCTGTTGTATTTTTTAGGATCGAGTAGGCAGTGATGTAGCAGGAAAAGAGATGTGCCCTCTTACCACAGTCGGCATTTCTCAGTAAATCGACTGAATTTGGGGTTTGCGGGTTTCTACAAATATCTGACACATGCCAATTCTGGCCCAACTAGAGACGTACTTTTAATTCACAGTGCCTGTTCACATCCACAGACTGTCGCCCTAGACATTGTCTACATACACTGCCTGTTAACACCCACAGTCTGGAACTCTAGACAGTGTCTACATACATTGCCTGTTCACACCCACAGTCTGTCGCCCTAGACATTGTCTACATACACTGTCTGTTCACACCCACAGTCTGTTGCCCAAGACAGTGTCTACATACACTGCCTGTTCACACCCACAGTCTGTTGCCCTAGACAGTGTCTACATACACTGCCAGTTCACACCCACAGTCTGTCGTCCTAGACAGTGTCTACATACACTGTCTGTTCACACCCACAGTCTGTTGCCCTAGACAGTGTCTACATATATTGCCTGTTCACACCCACAGTCTGTTGCCCTAGACAGTGTCTACATACACTGCCAGTTCACACCCACAGTCTGTCACTCTAGACAGTGTCAACCTACGTTGCCTGTTCACATCCACAGTCTGTCGCCCTAGACAGTGTCTACATAAGTTGCTTGTTCACACCTATAGTTTGTCGCCCTAGACAGTGTCTATATACATTGTTTGTTCACACCCATAATCTTCGCCATAGACAGTGTCAATCTACATTGCCTGTTCACACATACATTCTGTCGCCCTAGACAGTGTCTTCATACATTGCTTGTTCACACCCACGGCCTGTCGCCCTAGACAGTGTCAACGTACACTGCTTTTTGACATCCTCAGTCCGTCGCCTTTGAAAGTGTCAACATACGCAGTTGGTCGACCAAGCACGACACAAGAAACTCTACCAAATCATGAAACGGTGTCTTCTTGTGGGTTTTATGTCCAATGCATCCAATCCACGAATTTGCATAATCCACAAAACTGACAGCCGATCCTAGACGACTGTCTACATACATTTAATTTTAATAATAGGTTTTTAAGGTTTAAATATACAGCTCAGCATTGCAACACTTGTGATTTTAACCATTGAATAAATATTGCGACTTCAGTAAATGAAAAATTGTACATTTTGTAATTTGCGACAACTTTTGTAGTGACCACAGATAATAGATGCGTAACATCGCGTGTTTTTAAGTAAAGGGCGCATAAGTTCTCCCTGATGATGTAACACCGAAACATGTAGGCGAAACACAGTAAATGTACGTAATGAATAAATATTGCGTATTTTGTTGCTGTAATGAAAGGGGAGTTGGATGGGTATGTTAGTGTTCTCATAGTACGAGCATACGCGTGCAGAATTATAGTACAGCAACATGTCTCATTATTATAATGGAAAATAATGTTTATCATTTACGTTGAATGTTTTAGATTAGTACAAAAATACGACAGTAAAAATATGCATATTTTTTAAGGCTGGATGACAAGTGCCTGAAGACTGTTGCCATCAGTAAGGATTTGAGATGTGAACCACAGGACTGGTGAACTGTATAAGCACGATTCAAAATGATTGGAATTTCAAAATCACTAAGCGCTCAATATGACCTTCACGTTTCACTAGAAGTTTAGAGCCATTTCGGGCATCCCCACTTCGCGCTTTGCATTACGAAGTCACATTTTGGGTTTTATCCGAAAGTCGATGTAGGTTCTGTTATTCTATATTCCTTCTCCGCTGTTTATTCAGACAGGGAGGTTCGGTTGTAGTGATGGAGATGTGTACATGCTGTGGTAGTTCGGTGAGCCCAGCACATGCACTAATGGAAAGTCGCGTCGCACGGTTCAGATTTTATACCCATGCAGTCTAGTATAATTATTTGCTCTGGTAGGCTGAAGAGGTGACCCAGTGTTGATTTCTTTTTTTTTTTTAACTATAGGATCTATAGTAGAAAAATTGTAACATGGTCATGACTTTCCGGATATGTCCACTTTGATTTTATGACGTCCGTGATTAGGTAACAGCATAGCCATTGCACCAGAACTAAGCAGGGAAACCCGAGAACACGCGATTTATTAAGTCGCACAGAGAAATGCCGAAGAGAGGTGCATCAGGATTTGGACTTCGCACGCACGTTCTCTAATAATGGAACACACAACTATAATTTTATAGATAAGCGTACTATTTTTTTCGCTTAAATTTGCTGGAATGTACTTTAAAACTACGCACATTTTTCGACGGAAAGAATTAGATAAAATAAAGTATATCATTTTGAGAAATGCTGACAAATAGCCCATTCCTTCAGTAAAATGTCAATGATACAAACAGTATGACAGAGTCCCTTTTAAAGGAAAATAATAAATCTTGTAAGAGTGTGGACACTGAAACGGACCAGGCCACACCAGAGTGAATGGTTGGAAGCCTGACAATCGATTTGAATGCTGGTGATCCAACCACATTAGTCAGGCCAGACACGAAAAATTCAGTCTCGTTTTATTAGGAGCATTACGCCTCATGTGTCCTTCTTTGCAAGTCAGGGGAGCTGCTGAAGGGGAAATATGTCCGGTTCCGACAGTGAGTGTCCAGGATGAATGAATGATTCTTGTACGTGTATGATGCAAAGGACAGTACTTCCATTATCCATAAGTTGTGGGAAGATATCTGGAAGTAGTTGGGATTTAAAGGTAGCTAATATAATGAGATTTGAGGTACATGTTTAACAGTATACACAGTGCGACATCACAGAAGACTTGAATCTTCATTCAAGCGCTGCAGAACCTCAAGTCTTGCATGGTAAATAGTTACAGACGTTTTCGAGAAGTTTGCTGCCTCAGTATTCAGAGTCTAGCAGTCTAAGAAGTGTTCTAGTCTTTGAGTATAAACAAATAACACTTCCCGGAATGTCAGCAACTATTACCAACGGACGCAGCGTAATATTCCGGTGACTTGTTTCGTACTAATTGTCTATTATTAGATCATACAATGAATTATGCAATAATTTGTCAATTTATACTGATCTTGAAACGCAACCGGGTACAAGTGTGAGAAAACACTGAATTCTGGCTTTGTTTCATTTATGAGATTGTGAGACTGTTACAGATAGTTTTGCACAGTACACGTCTGTGGTGACAAATGCGGTGTCGGTCTAGTCTCGTCTCCACACCAGCTTGTGTTGGATCGTTTTGACTGGAGTTGGCTGTATTTCCTGTCTTGTCTGGTATTGGTATATTTCTTTGTGTCCGCACCGTACAATACTTTGTAAACGCAGAGAATTAAAAATAGCTAGAGTCCTTGTAGGAACATGTACATAGGCGCAAGCGTTTCAAGGAGACAAAAATTCATAACACATTAATTAAAACTGTTTTCTTCGGAGACAAGAGAATATCGTTGATATACGGATAACAGACCTATGCTGTCAGCCGTCTGAAATAAATTTTTCCGACAGATGGTTGTGTATTCAGATTAAACACAATTCAAAACGTGAATAGACTCAAGTATAAAGTTGCTCTGTCGATGCACCTCGCTGTAAGGATAAGGACAATCAGCTTTAGAACGATTGTTATTGAGAGTGACAGAAACGTAAAAAGAGGGTTGTTGCTAATGGAAGAGCCTCCGAAATATCAGGGAACAAAGAATATGTAACGCGGTCTTAATTTGTAGAGAAAAATACGAGATTTATACAGTGAGAATCATCTGTTATTGTTAAAATGCGATATAAAAGAAAATGTGCTGTTGCTAATAAGGAAATCGTTACACTAAGCAGACAAAGCTGGGCTAAGCACAATTACGCCTATACTTTGAGGCTGCATTTTTTTTGGTCGGATTCGAAAGAGTGTTTAAAACCAACTGAAGTGACACGAGTGTGGCAACATACTAAGTTTTGTCACCTTCTGTGGTCTAGTGGTCAGAGTTTCTGGCTACAGATACAGAGGTCCCGGGTTCGATCCCCGGCGCTACCAGATTTTCTGAGTAGTCGTGGGTCTGGAACGGGGTCCACTCAGCCTCGTGAGGT
>Ga0123352_10000717_pt1 | contig 41167 bp, 37 predicted proteins | sample TergutLab28metaG_FD_89700 | JGI IMG/M metagenome (GOLD analysis project Ga0123352, IMG submission 89700) | Labiotermes labralis P1 segment gut microbial communities from Petit-Saut dam, French Guiana - Lab288 P1 | ecosystem: Host-associated > Arthropoda: Insects > Digestive system > Gut ... | reverse complement strand
TAAAAGGTACAAAGTTAAAATTATTTAACGCAAACACTGCTACAATTTTAGAATCTTTGCGGGCGGGGGCAAATGGATTTTGCGGCGTTATGGCAAATTTCCATCCAGAGCTTTACGCTTGGCTTATAAAAAATGGACCGAGCCACCGCCAAAAGGCAGAACTGATCCAAAATTTTGCCACAATGGCAGCACTTATCGAATTGCAGAATTATCCTGCTAACGCTAAATATCATCTAAACCTGCGCGGTGTTAGCATGGAGCATGGCGTACGTAAGCAGCCATCTACTGAATTAACAGAACTTCAAAAGATGGAGGTAGGTACGCTTTTAAACAGTTGGAGTATTTTTTATAATGGTCTGTTGCAAGATACAATGCCGATGTTTTAACTCTGCCACAAGCCAACCGCCGGGTTTGGGATGTAATAAGTTCCACATTCGTTTAACCCGGGGGTTAGTTTATCTAAAATTTTGGTTGCAGCTTCCCATTCCATATAGTTATAACCGACGGATTCTATGGCTTGTTTCCCTAAAAGAGGGGCCGCATAGGTAATTGTAAACCGCCCTTCCGAAGCACCATGGATTAAATGGGCGGCGGCGGATAAATTATTTTTAAGTTCTTGCTCGGTTTGGCAAAGCTCAATAATTTTGTCAAGCCCTACATATCCATATTTGCGGATTAACCTGTCATTTTCTGCATCTTCCCCAAACATTTTAACGTCGGGTGCAACTATTAGCAGATTTCCTCCATCGGCCATGGCCATGCGTGTGCGGTATACGGCCTTATTGCCAATCCAGGTGGAATGGAATTCTTTATCGTCTAAGTAAACCACGCAGTTTTTTATTGGGGTGTTTACATAAGTTATGTTTATCTGTTGGCTTAGCGCCGCTGCCCGCTCGAATATTTCTCGTTCTTTCCCTATATATAATCCCATAATTTGTCCTGCATCGGTAACTGTTAGAATATAATTTATAGGAAGCTTGCTAATAAAATGTTCTTCGGCATAATCGAATAATTTCCGTACAGGGGTATCCACTTTTCCTAAGATTTTTTCAATGCCATAAAATGCCCCCAGCACATGTGATGCATTAATAAAGTTACTTCCGCCGCAGCCTACAACTATGTTTTTTGTGTAGTTGGCCATACCTACAACTTCATGGGGTACTACCTGGCCAATAGAAATGATTAAATCATAGGTTGGATCTACTAGATAGTTTGATACTTGCACTGGAATTGCCTCGTTCAGTATACCGCCGGAAATTTTGCGTACAACTGCCTGGGGAATTTCTCCTAAAGTGGTTACGCCATCTCGCCATCGGTGGATTAGAAATCGTTCTTCTGGAATTTGGCCAAAAAAATTAAGCTGTTCTTCTCTGGTCATGGGTTTATGTGTGCCTAGTGCGGGTAAAATATTTACATGTACGCCCATGTTTGAAAAAATTTCATAATACAGCCCGGTAATAATGCCCCCGCCGGAATGAGATCTTGTGATGTCTGGCGGAATGAGTAGGACCTTATTTCCGCCACAAAGATTGCTGTTTTGGCAGTAATCTGTTAGTACTTTGCGGAGTGCTTCTGTGGTTAAGTGTTTTTCTATTATAATTGGTGGCATGTTTTCCTCCATCTAAATGGGGCTCTGCCCCAAACCCTCTCGTAAGCTTCGCTTACTGGCCCTCTCGCACGCAAGCGTGCTGGCCGGGTGGCCCAGTGCTATCGCACTGCCGCCTTCGGCGGTGTATACTGGGCGGCCTGCCGCTTTGCGGCACCTGCTACGCAGGAGATTGCCCGGCGGCTCCGCCAGGCGAAGCATGGCTACGCTTCCTCACTGGGTTGCGGGTGCGTGCTGTGCGCGCAAATAGTTTTTAAGTAATGGATTAGCTACTATATTATACTCCATACAAATTCAAATAGCTATGTTGGACTTCTTTCACAATTCGTAGTAAAGTAGGGGAGGTACAATTGAATAACGTCTGAAAGGATATTGTTTATGAATAGAAAACCTAAAATTTTGGTTGTAGGCAGTATTATTATGGATCTGTTACTACTTACAAAGCGTGTTCCGCTACCAGGCGAAACGATATTATCGGAAAAATACCAATTTGGACCGGGGGGAAAGGGGTCAAATCAGGCTGTTGCAAGTGCACTTATGGGGGGCGATACTACTTTTGTATGCAAAGTTGGCGATGATGAGTTTGGCAAGCAATTGCAGCAATCCCTAATAAACAAAGGTGTCAGTGTGGATTACGTAAGCGTAAACCCAAATAAGCAATCCGGTTTTTGTGTTATTATGTTGGAGGATGGGGGGAATAACCGCCTTATTACCCACCTTGCCAGTAACGCAGATTTAAGTAAGGCAGACATAGACCGGGCATTTGAACAAGAAGACTACGACGGCATGATTATCCAGTTTGAAACATCGGAAGAAAGTATAATTTATGCCTGCGATAAGGCGCGTGCCAAAGGAATCCCTATTATTGTAGATGCTGGGCCTTCGGTTAATTTCCCTTTAGAAAAAATTCGCGGTTTGGAAATTTTAAGCCCTAATGAAACCGAGACGGCAACCCTTTGCGGTGTAACCCCAACCAACGAAATTGATGGTAAAAAAGCGGCAGAAATTTTGGCAGAACGCAGTGGCGCAAAGCATATCGTTTTAAAAATGGGGGATAAGGGATCAATGCATTATACAAACGGACAAATTATGCATTATCCGTCACATAAAGTAAATGCAGTAGATGCGACTGCTGCCGGCGATGTGTTTACTGCCGCAATGGCAGTACAGTATTTGCAACATGGGGATATTGGAAAAGCTATTAAATATGCCAATATTGCAGGAGCGCTTACGGTAACCAAAGTAGGTGCGCAAGATTCTATACCAACAGCCCAAGATGTTGCGGCTTTTGGTAAGGCTGAGTAGGAGATAGTAATGAATCCTAAAGTAAAAAAAATTGTGTCATATGTAGGAACCCTGCTTATGATTGTATCGCTGGTGTTTATTGTCCGGATGCTAATGGCAGAAATTAGAAATGAAGACAGCTATTTTACCTTGCCAACATCTGTTTGGGTAATTTTTGGGCTTGTGGCCGTTGCCACACTAGAGGGGCTTGGCATTCTTTTAGCCGGATTAAATTTTCGCGCTTTGGTGCGTAATGTTTCCGGTGTTATGGCTAGCCGTGCATTGGCCCTTCAAGTATATACAGAATCTAATATTTACAAATATATCCCGGGCGGGGTTATGTATGTTGCAGGCCGCAACAGGCTTGCGGTAGAAGAAGATTCCCTAACACATGGTAAGGTTGCGCTTTCTACAGTGTTAGAAGGTGTTACCATGGTTATTGGTGTGGTGGTTGTAGCCACAGTTTTTGCATTCGAGCATTCTATAACCTATATTAGAACCCTTGATATTTTGCCTGTGATCATTCTTATTGTTGGGCTTATTTTAATGGCTGTGGCCCCTGTGTTGTATTTTTTACGGCACCGTATTGGGGGCGGCTTTAAACGGCTTACAAGCAATATGGAAACGATTAATGCATTTGTAATTTTTAAGCGTGTGGGCTTTGGTATCTTGCTGATGTTTTTATATAGCGTTACTTTTTTACTCACACTTATGCTTATGGGGCAAGATATGACGTTCCAACTTGGTTTTGCAATTATTGGGCTGTACTTGCTGGCCTGGCTTGCAGGGTTTATAACCCCCGGTGCGCCAAGCGGGCTCGGTATACGAGAAGCTGTTATGATGATGTTTTTATCAGATTTTGTTGATGTGCGCGTTTTGCTTGCCGCCATGGTAATGCACAGAATTTTAACAGTTGGCGGCGACTTTCTTGCATATGTAGCGGCTAAAATTATTGGTAAAACCGCAGCAAATTATACCCCCAAGACACAAGCATAAGTGAAATGGCAGATGTTATAACCCATTTGCTTGCGCAAATAGAGTTGAATTTTTTTATTGCATTTTTGCGAAAAAAAACATCTGCAATTGCACATGCAAAATAAATGCTGCCACCTGCAAGTAGGGGAAGCAGCAATATATTCATGCGGGCAGCATTAATAATATCTAATTGTATAAGCATGATAAAGGCTCTTGATATGCCACAGGCCGGGCAGGGTATGCCTATTATTAATAGAAAAAAACATGGTATAGAAATAGGCGTATTGAGGATAATGATTAACCCCAGTACGCCTGTTGCATATATCATAAGTATTTTTTTGCCACTATTGCTGGCGTGCATGACCCATGGGTGTGAGTTGTGTAATGAGTGTCATTAAATTATTAAAATTAACCTCACGCGTCCGTTCTTGAATTAAGAAAAGATCAATAAACCACCAAATGCCGCAGCCGCCAAGTGTTAATAGTTTACCAACACCCAATCCTGAGTCCCCAAGCATGAATCTATCCACGCCAAATTCACCTAAAAAAATTGAAAATAAAAGCATTGTAGTCGGGTCTTTTAAGGTTATTGTGTGCAGCATGGCAAAATGTTCGTCTGGTACAAATGATAGTTGATTCCTAATTAAAGGCATTTTTGCTGTGGAAAAGAATTTTGCATTGGCAATTAAGTACATATCTAGTTTTTCTGCTTGCAAAGAAACCACTCCTCTCGGTTTGATTAGTTATATCATGGGGGATGGTAATAGGCAACAAAATTTATTTTAGATTATAGACAATTAAGTTGAAAATGGTCTCAAGCTTCGCCAAAAAAGCGCATTTTTTGTCTCACTTTCAACCGTTTTCAACTAAATTGCTATATCGCTAATGGTCTTTAGCCGGTGTTTTACATCCTCGGGTAATTGATTATAGTCGGTGTCTGTTATGGCACCTTCAAGGGTGTATAAGTGAACGAGGCATACATTTGGGTAGCGTAGTTTTAGCATGACAAAAGCTTCTTCGCTTCCGGTATTTTTTAGTTCTTCCGGGGTTGTTATGCCAACGGATTTTAGCTTTTTTTCTAGTTCATTGCCAATGTTGCGTAATGAAGTTAATTTGGACACTTAAGGCCTCCTAAGATTGATACTTGGTTACATAAATATTAGTGTAGCTTGCAAATAATGTCAAATATAATTTATGTTGTTGACAAGAATAATACTATGCGGTACTATTCTGAATGGAAAGCATTTGAAAAGCAAAGGGGTAATGAATATGGAAAAAGTATCAATTGATTTATCAAACAGGTTTTGTCCGCAAACACTGTTCCTGTATGGCACATACAAGGACGATGGAACACCCAACTTTGGACTGTTTTGCTGGTTTAGCTATTGCTGGGATTCAGAGCTTGGCGTTATGGCCAGCATAGGCGGGGAGAAGCTAACGAAGGACATTATTAAAAAGGGTAAGGTTTTTTCTGCTAACTTGGTAACTAAACCACTGCTGCCTCTTGCAGATTATTTGGGTAACACGGCAGGCTATACATCGGAAAAAATGAATATCCCCATTGAAGTTGAGTGCGGTGCAGTTTTGAATGTGCCTGTACTGAAAAACAGCCCATGGGTATTTGAACTGGAAGTAGCACAAACGATAACACTTGATGATAGTGATATTTTTATATGTAAGATTCGCAACACCTTGGCTGCGAAAGAACTTTTGGAGGAATCGAAATCTATTGAAGAAATGGCACAATTTGCCGCGCCTGTGCTTACCATGGGTGAGCAGCGATATTTTACAGTAGATACCACCCCCCTTGGTGAATGGGGGAAGATGCATGAGGATATGAACCCTAATATGAAATAGCCTTATCTACATCTGCCCTGGTTGGTATGCTGGAAAGTGCGCCTGCTTTGGTAACGCTAAGGGCAGAGGCGGTAACTGCAAAACGCACAGCGTCAATAAAGGCCATTCCTTCTACAATGCCTACTGCCAGCGCACCGTTAAACGTGTCTCCGGCACCTGTGGTATCTACTACTGTGGAAATTGGGTGTGGCTTTACATAACATGTTTTTCCGTTTTCTAAAAGGATTGCACCTTTTTCGCCTAAGGTAATGACGGCACGTTCTGCTCCTGCATTTGCCAGTGCTTGTGCTAGTTTTTCGGGGGGATAGTTTTCGTTTTGGGAAAGCCCGGCCATAAATTTGGCTTCGTCTTCATTTGGTGTGACTGCGTAAAAACGCTTTAGCAGATTTTTGTCTAAAGAAATTGCGGGTGCCGGGTTTAGTATGATGGGGATGCGGTTGTTTTCTGCAAAATGTAGGGTTTCTAATATATGTGCTTCTCCTAGCTCTGCTTGTACCAGTATTAGTTTGCATTGGCTAAGCTGCTCAAGTGCGGAATGCGAGAGGTCTGCCAAGCGAAAATATTGAGCGGCCCCCGGGTAAACGGACACGGTATTTTGTCCGATTGCATCTGTTTGAATTAGGCCAAAAGCTGTCGCTGCTTGTTCATATTCTACTAAAAGTGGTGTTATGTTGTCGGATTCTAATGAGGCTTTGCACTGGGCTCCCCAGTCGTCTCGGCCAATTGCCGCTGCAAAGTAAACATCTGCGCCTAAACGTGCGCAAGCGGCTGCTTGGTTGTGGCCTTTGCCCCCAAGTTCTGTAAATAAATTATTGCAGCGTACTGTTTGTCCTATTTGTGGCAGTTGAGGCATTTGTAAAAATACCGAATATCCTGTTAGGCCAAAAACGCCTATTTTTGATGGGGGCATTATGGCACTCCTTTTATTCACTAACTAAAATTGCCCGCACAGGGCTGCCGTCGCCGCCTGCAATTTTAAGGGGTAATGCGGATAGGGTATATTCTCCTTCGGGAACGCTTGCAAGCACTAATCCCTCCAGTATGGTGACATCATTGCCCAAAAGTTCCATGTGGGCGGGAAAGTCAGATGCGCCGTAAGGGTCAACGGACAAATAGTCTATGCCTAGTGTTTTGATGTTTTTCTCAACTAGGTATTGTGCGGCCTCTTGTGTTAGTGCCAGAAAATCTTGTTTAAGGGTGCCTTGGCTCATATATGTGGACTGTCCTGTGTCAATTAGCAAGATTATTCCTGGTTCAATGTTAAATGGAAGTAGGTCTGCTTTTGTTATATGATTTGTTGCGGCTAGGCGAATAAGTTTTGCGGTGCCGTAAAACCGGTCTAGTGCTACAGTTTCGCAAGTTTCTCCGCCTTTAATAAAATGTGAGGTCATGTCTGCGTGTGTGCCGGTGTGTGTTGTCATGCTAAAGTTTGTGAAGTTGTACTTGTCGCCTTTTTCTAGGTGTGCTACTTTTGTGATGGTTGGTCTTTCATTGCCATATATGGGTAGGTTGTCTGAAATTTCGGCGGTAATGTCGTAAATTTTCATAGTACTTACTCTCCTTTTTTTTAAATGGGGCCTTGCTCCAAACCCTCTCATAAGCTTCGCTTACTGGCCGGGCGGCCTGCCGCTTTGCGGCACCTGCTGCGCAGGAGTCTGCCCCGCCGCTCCGCTAGGCAAAGCCCAGCTACGCTTCCTTCGCGTTCGCTGCGGGTGCACGCGGCGCGCAAATAGTTTTTATTTAACTCTACTCTCCAATTTTTCGTCTTATGGAATGGTAATAGGTAATTGCCCGGCCAAATTCTTCCTGTGAAAAGTCCGGCCATAGTAAATCGGAGAAAAACCATTCCGCATAAACCGTTTGCCATGGTAGGAAGTTGCTTAGGCGGTGGTTTTCTGCGCCGCCGGTTCTAATTACCAAGTCAACATCCGGGGTGCCTGCGGTGTCTAGGTAATTTCCGAAAAGTTCCGGTGTTATGTCGTTTATATTGAGTGTGCCGGCGGTTACGTTTGTGGCCACTTTTTTTATTGCACGTACAATTTCGTCACGGCCGCCGTAGCCTAAGGCAATTTGTACCAGTAGCTTTTTACAGCCTGCTGTTGCGGTTTCAATGCCTTCTATAACGGATAATACGCGCTTATCGAAGCGGCTTCTGTCGCCTATTATTACAATTTTTATGCCTTTTTCTACGCAATTTGCTTTTTCTTCTAGGAAGTATTTTTCCATTAGGGTGAATAGGTGCCGTACTTCCCGCTCGCTGCGTTTCCAGTTTTCTGTTGAGAAGGCGTAAACTGTGAGAAATGGCACGCCTGCTTGTAGGCACCATTCACACATGTGGCCAAATACAGTTGCGCCGTTATCGTGGCCTTTGTGCAGCTCAAATGCGTGGGCTTTTGCCCAGCGTCTGTTTCCGTCCATTATAACACCTATGTGTTTGATTGACATTTCATGTTTCTCCTTTACAGATTTCAGTTGGGTGCGTTTCGCACCCAACTGAATTTATAATCGTTGAATAATTGGGCAACAATACTGTCTTTCGATATGGCGGATGCGACATCGTCTTTGGAAAACCACTTTGCATCGTCAACCTCTTCAGAAAGTTTAAATTCACCATGCTTTACCTTGGTTACAAAACCGGCCATTATCTGATCTCTTTTGGAAAAATAATAGCTGTTTACGTAGTTAACGCCGTCTGCAACAAGTCCTATTTCTTCAAAAACTTCGCGTTTTACTGCTTCTTCAAAAGTTTCACCGGGATTGATAAAACCTGCAACCAGTATATAAATATCTGGTGGGAGATTGTAGATGTTTTGTTTAATTAAGGCAAAGTTTTCGTTTTCATCCACTACAAGTGTTATGATACATGTGTATGAAAAGGGAAACCATGGTCTTTTGCAGGTTTCGCAGTAGGGGATGTTTTTGTCGTCTCCTATGTCTTTGGTAAGGTTTTTATTTCCGCATTCGGGGCAATGTTTGAAGGTCACTATGTGCCTCTCTTCTAATACTCGCGTACAATTAAAAAGTGTACAAGTCCGCGTAGGAGTGTTTTGCTCTCGTCAGTTAGCTGGGATTTTTCGATTAGGTCTAGACTTATTTGGGATAGTTTGTTTATTTCGTTTTCGGAAAATTGTTTTGCATTGGTGTTGGTGAATATTTCTCTTACAGTTTCTAGGTCTTGCTGGGTTGCGTTTTGTTTGCCGTACAATTGGTCGAGTTGTTGGCGCTGTTGTGGGGTTGCGTGTTTGTAGGCGTAGCCGTATATTAGGGTTTGTTTTTTTTCCAGCATATCGGAAATTGCGGGTTTGCCTAGGGTTTCGTCATTTGCGTACATGCCTAGCAAGTCGTCTTTAATTTGGAATGCGATACCTAGGGGCAGGCCTATGTTTTTTAGTTGGGTTTCTAGTTCTTCTGTTGCGCTACCGCATATTGCGCCTAGCATTAGTGGGCCGGCTATGGTGTACCAGGCGGTTTTGTGTCGGTAAATTTGATCTACGGTTTCCGTATATGCGGCGTAGTTTTCTGCCGGGTTTATTGGCTTGTAGGGTAGGAGGACATCTGTTATTTCGCCCTCGATAGTTCTTAGTTGTATGTCGGAGAATTGCTTGAAGATGCGCACTTTTATGGCGTCATCAATTTCTGCCTGGGCTAGAAGGGAGTTGGCTTTAAACAGGCCGTAGTCGCCAATACATATGGCCCGGGAAATGCCGTAGTGCATTGCTTCATTTGTGGGGAGTTCGTTGTTAAGTTGGGCTTGGCGGCCTGCGGCGTGAATTGTTGTTTTACTGCGGCGGGTTTCACTTCTGTCAATTATATCGTCATGGATTAGTATTGCTGTTTGGAATAACTCGTAAGCGGCGGCTACGGTTAAAAAATTGTTATTGCTGTTGGAGGCAATTTTTTCGCCCAGCTTTATAAGTGCGCCGCGTATGCGTTTTCCGTCGCGGTTATGTTCGTATAAATCTTCGATAGCTTCGTTGACAAAAGCGGTTTTGTTGGGTTCAGTTTTATGCGGAAAATTTTCAATTTCATATTTTGCTTCTATCAAAAATTCTGCAAAGGTTAGATAATCATAAATGCTATTAATAATTTCCGGCGGGGCGGATGCGCTGCCTACCATGCCAATTTTGGCTTTTAGTTGTAAGGGTGGTTTTGCTGCTATTAATTCTTGCAGCGATGAAACAAAGAATGTTTTGGGGCAAACTTTTGCGCAGGTTTCGAAGAGTTCTACGGAGTTTGCGCTTTTTCTGTCGCCAATTACAACCATAATATCTAGGTCAGAGGCAAGCTGTGCTGCTTTTTCGCTTTTTAGTATGGTTACATTACATAGGGTGTTGTGTATCTCCGCATTTGGCTGGTTTTTAAGTATTAAATCTATGGCTTTACTCCACCATTCCGGTTTACTGGTGGTTTGTCCTACTACGCAGAGGGGGGCAGTCCAGTCTATGTTTTCCAGGTCTGCTTCTGTTTCAAGCACTATGGCGTTGTCGTTTTTGCACCAGCCGCGTATGCCTATCACTTCCGGGTGGTCTTTTTTGCCGACGATTAGCATGGTTTTGCCGTTGGCACTTTCGGTTTCTACAATTTTGTGTATTGGTTTGATGTGGGTGCATGTGCAGTCTTCGATGTGAATGTTTTTTGCTTCCAGGGTTGCGTAAACGGACTTTGGTATGCCATGGGCGCGTATTATAACGGTGGAATTGGGTTCTATTTCGGATATGTTATGGGTTAGGATAAAGCCGTTGTTGATGTATTTGTCCATTAAGTGGCTGTTGTTTGCCAAGTCGCCGTATAGGTATACTTTTTGGCCTTGCTTTATGGTTTGAGCGTATTTGTCGGCGGTAGATACGGCTCTGCGAATTCCGTGGCAGAAGCCGGATTCTTTTATTGTGGATATCATGGAGTATGCCTCGCTTTCTGGATTGTTGTTTAAGCTGTGGTGAGTATAGCATAATGGTGGTTGGCTTGCAAAAAGTGTATGTAATATAGAGGCGATTACTTTTTATAATTACTGAATATAATCGCCTTTTCTAAAAGGCAAAAAAATAGTTAAGGAGTATTAACAAGCCTGCCTATTACTATATATCTGTATGATGGGGGGCCAAAATTTGTACAGGTAACTAAGGTGACTAACCTGTCGGCATTGTTTGCCTCCACATGTGCATTGAAATTTGAACGTTGTATTGCTTGAGTTATAAAGTCTTTAAACGCTTGATTGTTATTGAAGTTTATGGGTATGGTTTCTACTGCCGAATTGATAGTATATGCTGCAAATAGTGTGAGGGTGTAATGATTATGCGGCGTCATAATTTTTATGGTTGGGTGGGCTTCATAAAAGGTTTGGTTGTAGTAATTGTTAAGCACTGCAAACATATCGCCGGAGGCCATGTTGTGGCCATATATTATAGTGTTTTTATCTGAAAAATTTGATGCGTTTCTATAATCCATGAAGATTGAACCCATGATGTGCTCTTTGCCGTTTGGGAGGTGTGTTAGGTAGAAGGCATTGTCATTTCCTTGCACTACTGGATAATTAATGACAGTATTGTCTAAAACAATCCATGCAACAACATCGGGGAAACTGCGAATGATACCCGAAAAATCCAAGCGTGCTGGAGCGGGGTCTATGGAGGGGAGTGGGGCCGGATTTGCCGGCCCTAACTCCTGTGCTTGGATAGCATTGGTGCTGTCGTAATTTACCTGTATAGGGGGCTGTACATAAGTCAAGTACATTGTAGAGAAAAAATCTCGCCCTTGGGAACGGTTGGTGAGCTCTATACCTATCATTGTGGCAAGTGCAATGGAAGCTGCTAGGCTTATTAGTATTAGAATTATGATGATGGTATCTCTTATAGGGTTGCTTTTTAGATTAGTCGGTTTCATTTTTTTATTGTGAATGCTTGAGATAACGCCGCTTTACTACTAGTCCCAGTAATATAAGTGCAGCAAATGATATGAAAAATCCGATGACGAGAAGTGTAATACTATTATTAACGCCTGTTGGAGGCATTTGTGGGGGCGGTGGGCCAGTTGTAGGCTCATCGTCTACAGGTATATCATCTGTGGGTACGTCATTTTCAGGGGTATCATCTGCAGGTACGTCTTCTATTGGCACATCGTCTGTTGGCATATCTTCTAGGGGTATATCATCTGCAGGTGTATCATTTGTGGGCATATCATCTGATGGTATATCATTTATGGATGCATCAGTGGTTATAGCAGGGGGGCTTGTTGTGGTATTGGGTACCCTTAAAATGTTGCGAATTGGCTCGTCGTTGTCATTGTTATTGTCGCGTTTATCATCGTCGTCACCTTCATTGCCATTATTGTTTTTATTGCCGTTATCGTCAGTATCATCATCTTCCTCATTTTGATTTGGGAAATTATCAAATCTCGTTTCAAATCCTGAGAAGGTAAATTCTGCAATTTGTAATTCTATATCACCAAAGCTAGGGTGTTCCATTGCAAATGGCACTGTAGGGATAGTGGCAAAAGTAGTAGGAAGTGCTTGAAGCTGCTGCAGAAGTACTTGATCAAGGTCTTCTTGGTAGGCGATGCGCTTGATTACGATGCTGCCGCCTCTTCCGCCATTTTCGTTAAAGGTATGGCCGCTTATTGACCTAAGCATTGCCTCTGTAAAGACTAAGTTAATCTCTTGGCCCGGCGTATATATTCCTTCCAAAAACCATACATAGGAGTAAACTCCGCCACCTGGAATGTTCCAGTCTATGGCGATTATTTGCTGGCATTGGCCAGAAGGTTGCTGATTGGGATGGACACTCCATGTTGTTGTAAAAATGAAATTTCCGTTGCCGTCAGGTTTAAACGTAGGGTTGTTTCCGCTTACGACACTTACCATTTCCCATGGGGTACCGTCTGGACGGCGTAATACGCCTTGGTTTGCGATATCCGTTGCTTTTTTTAGCAATTCTTCTTCGGACATGTTTCTATGCATGTTATGGTCTTTCCAGTGGGTAAGAAGTAAGTTTACAAAAACCGGATGGAACTCAGTGGTGAATAAGTGATTGTTAGCTCCACCACCTGTAATAGGGGTGATCGGTGCGTTAGTGCGAATTGGGCTGGGTAGGGCTGCTTCCGGTGTGCCTGCTGCCGCGTGTTTAAATGCAGTTTCGATGGCTTGCAGCATTGCGTTATATTCCGCATAGGCGGTGGCATTGTGGGCGAGTATTAGGGCAACTGCTTTGTTCATTGCGTCTATCACTTTGTTAAACTCTTCTACAGACATGTACTTAAAGTTTTCGGCGGTTTTTTCCGGGCCAATATCGTAGCCGTAAACCATTAAAGCCATCTCTCGTAGGAAGTTGTAGTAGAATGATACATAGTCAACAAATGTTGCATCCTTGATATTTCTTATGTCTATTACACCATCTTGTTGGCTAATGATACCTATGATAAATTCCTCAACGGATTCGATGATTTTGTTTACCGTGGCAATCATATAATTGGCGGATTCTACGGCAGTTTCTGCTAGGTGAATGGTTTCGAGAGCGGTGCTAATAACGGCCTGGGCCATGGCGCCTACAATATTGGAATGTTCTATGGCGGCGTTTGCGATTGCGGTTAGTGAAAGTGCGTTTAATTGTGCATATAGTGCATCTGCCATTGCTCTGTTGGCTTCTATTTTTTGTCGGGCGGCGTCCTCAATTTCTGCTTGGGTTACTGCTTTTTCGAAGCTGGTTATAGATTCTTCGAAGGCGATGAGGGCTGCATCAAGGGCTGCACTGAGTAATTCCCAAACTTCGCGGCCTGCGGCTTCTTTGTCTGCAATGGCAGCCTCGGCTGCTTTTTGTGTGGCAATGGCTGCTTCTCGGCGTGTTATCATTTCTTCTTCTGCCATTCTGATTAGGGTGGCATTGGTAAGGATGTTGCGGGCTTTATTAAAGTTTTCTTCAGCTTCTATGGCTGCTTGTATGGCTATGTTTGCTGCTTCTACGGCGGCTTCGGCGGTTTCTATAGCATCTTGCGCGGCGTCTATTGCGTCTTGTGCAGCTTCAAATGCTTCTTGGGCAATTTCTAGGGCTTCCTCGGCTGCGTTTATAGCAGTTTGTGCATGCTCGCTGGCTTCATTTGCGGCCTGGGCGGCGTTGCTTGCTCCATCGACAAGGTCGGCTACTTCGCCAATGTTTTCGTTGGTGACGGTGCCGTTTTCGAAATTGGATAAGTTGCTGTCTGCGATAATGGTTTCGATGGCGTCTAGTTTTTCTTCGACGGCATCTCTTGCGTTTTCAACAATTTCCAGTAATTCTGCAAGTCTGGACTCGTTGCTGTAATTGGTATCGCCGTTGGAATCAGATCCATGGGCGGTAAAAGTTACACTTCCGGTTATCATGGCTACTGAAATAGCCAGAATAATGGCTTTTTTTGCTGCTTTTATGAATTGTTGTTTCATGTTAAATACCCCCTGTTTTTGCGGATGAAGATTGATGTGCATAATTTCCGCTTTATAACATGATATGCAGGGTAATAAAAAAGGGGACAAGAGCTACAAATTTGTAACGCTTGTCCCTTATGATTGATGTTGATGGAATTTCCTGCTAAGATAGGGTAAACATTTTAAGGAGGATGAGTATGGTTGTCGTTCATGCATTTATTGAGGTAAAAGAGGGAATGGCACAAAAATTTGTAGAAGCTGCCGGCAAATGTGTTAAGGAAACACGGAAAGAGCCCGGGTGTAATTTTTACACGTTGTATGCAGATGCGGAAAATCCGTTGAAATTTACGATAGTGGAGGAATGGGAGTCAAAGGCAGCACTGGATATGCATATGACGTTGCCGCATTTTATTCAGCTTGGGGAAGATATTAAGGACTTGGTTGCTGCGCCGATATCTGCTAAGGTTTTTAATGCTGAAATGATGTAGTATTGTCAAGTTTTTGCTAGATTTAAAAAGCGATTACTTTCCTTGAATTTAGGAAGTAATCGCTTTTGTTGATATCATCGAAGAGCAGCTACATTGAAATTAATTTTGAGAAAGCCAGTTTATAGTGTAAGTTACAGGTCACACATTTTCGTTTATGTGTATGTCAAGATTATTGAACCCCTGGGTGAAAGGATATGTCCATTGTGTACCTAGGATAAATTCATAATATAGGCTATTAAGCACAGGAGGACGATTAGTAGAAGAGCGTGCTCTATTGTTTGCAAATATAACGTTTTCTCCTATGTGAAAATTGCCATTACGCAAAGTGCTTAGATTAATGGCGATTCCACCGCCATCTCTTCCAGTAGTGTTGCCGGAGATTTCTCCGCCTTCTAAAATTATAGTGGTATTAAAGACAGCCAGAATGCCACCACCGTTGCTATTACCAGTTGTGTTATTTCGGATTATACCATTATACATACGAAAAACAGAATTTGTAGCGGAAAAAATGCCACCACCGCCAGCTGTTGTCGACCGATTATTAGAAATTTCTCCACCATGCATGACAAAAGTTTCAAAATTGTGTACTCCCCCACCTTGGGAAGCAGCATTGTGGCTTATGACTCCGTCTAGCAGCGTCAAATGTCCGCGGTTTGTTACGCCACTACCGAGAGTGCCACTTAAACGTGTTACTTCAATTCCATCTATTGTTAATTGCGCACCCTGTTCAACATAAATAGTAGGATGATTACCGCTTGCTACTAGTGCATGTGTAACGCCACCAAAACTTCTTAAAGTGATTTGTGCGCCACGAGGAATAATTAGAGCCGTCCCTATAGCTGATAGAGGTGACTGTGGCTCAATTAACGTTATGTCGTTTGCGATATAAATTATAGTAGGTCTGGTACCTGCATTTCTAACGGCGGTTCTAAGGGCTCTTTCGGTGGTAATTAATCCGTCAGGGGCGGAGTGGAACTGTTCTGTAACTACACCTGCAAAGGGTAGTCTTGCTACAATGGTTGCTCCGTCTCTAACATACAAGAAGCCCTCATAATTTCCTCTGATAACATCGCCGATAAAGCCCATTGTTACATAAAGTTGTTCTGTGCTATTTGCTGCAACAGTAATAATATTTGTACTAGGACTTAAATGTGCTGTCCCATTACGATTATTTTTAAAATAATGGCTGATAGTGTATGTTCGTGCGGTACTGCTCCTGTTTTCGATGAATACAGGCATTGTGCCCTCTTGGTTGGATGCATTAAATCCACCAAAACTTAGTGAAGCCATGCGAATAGGAGGATGTCCAGGGACATTGACAGGGAAGTTAGGAACACCCAATGGTGGAATGTTGTGCTCTACAGTAACGATAGTGTCTGATCTAAGTGCTTCTAGTGGTTGCACAAAGCCTGCTCCAATTGAAAAAACAGTGTTGGTGCCTGCTCCTGCCATAGGTCTTGCAGAGTTCATTATTCTAGCTTTAATATCAAATGGATTATCATTGGGGAATGCCTCTATTAAAAGTGCTGCAAGTCCTGCAACTATTGGGGCAGCATGAGAGGTACCACCAGCACCAAGGTCATACTGTCTACCAAAAGTGGTAGTTACTACAACGGTAGGTGCAACTATATCGGGTTTAATGTGGTGTGTGTGCGAAACTGGGCCTCGACCAGAATCGGGTTGCATATCGTCGCGGGTGCCCTGTCGATCCAATTCCCCACCTGCAGTGCCTGCTCCTACTGTTATAGATATAGGTACTGCTACTCTATCATTTAAAGTACCTGGATTGCTGCCAGAGCCTGCATTGCCTGCTATAGTTACAACTACCACGCCGCGTAATACAGCTAAATTAATGGCGGAAGGAAGAGGAGTGGTGCCTTCGGATGTTAAGCTCATATTTATTACCTGTGCTCCCGCTCTATAGGCCTCATTAAGGCTATTAACAAGATTTAAGCCAACGCTAGGTACGTTATCAAGTGGAACGCGGAAGTTCCAAAGCTCTATACCTGGGGCTATGCCAATAATCGCACCGGAAACTGTAGTGCCGTGCTCCCTAGCGCCAGAGCGGATATTATCTCTGGTGTAGGGGTAATAAGTGTTATAGTGGATTGTGCCATCAGAAAGTTGCCATCCATGTCCTCGTATTCTTCCGTTATGATCCCGAAATCTTGCAAACTCTGGGTGGGAATGATCAATACCTGTGTCTATTACTGCAACAACCACGCCGTCACCGGTAATTCCCATCTCATTGTTTATATAGTCCATGTTAAGATACTTGCGAACATATTGCATAAATAGGTCTGGTCTTACAAAAAAGGGAGAATTCTGAGCGGCTGGCGCAGGTGAGCTTGCAGTGTAAAAAGCTACATTAGGGAACACTGCATACACTTCGGGTAATTGTGCAACCGACTCTACCATTGCACCAGGGACACGCATGAATACGCCATTAAACAGCCAATAACTCTCTGAAAATATTTCAACGCCATCACCACTATTAAAAGGCATTGGTATACTGGCCAATTGCTGTTTAAACACATCATGTGCCAGTAGCGCCTGCTCATAATAACAAGTGCCTGGTAAATTACGCCCTAGAGAAATCCCTCTCTCTTGAATAAGCTGTAAAGCGCCGGCAGGAGGGGTTGCAAATTGGACAATAATTTCAACCATTTCATCTGGGGAGTTTATTGCATATCTCCCCTCAAAACCCTGCATGCCGATGGCCTCACCAAGGGTGCCTGTAAGTATTTCCAATTCCATTTGTTCTTGTTGTGATAGGTATTGCGGATCTGGTTCTTCCTGTTGTGGGTATTGATCCGACTCATCCTGAGGTGAGTATTGTTCTAACTCATCCTGGGGCAGGTACTGGGGATAGTCTGTTACATCGTAAACGGATGCAGAAACTGGTACTACTGCAATTGGGTTGATGATTAGCACAAAAGATAAAAGTGCTAACAATGATGTGCGTGTTGCTGTTTTCTTCATTCTAAATTTCCTCCTTTGGCATCTTTATCTTGTGATGTGTTATGCAGATTCACAAGATCTGATTGTATTTTTCCACAAAATTCTTCACGTGTCAACAACTTATTGTTTCTGAATTGTACTTCTAATGATTTATTTGAATGTGGCATACAGTTGCCTTAGGGAATGATAGGGTACTAAAATCGAGATGGATTAGTGTCGAATTAATAAGAAAAGCAGGGAGTGCCATCACTTTAATCAAAGTGGTGAACTTCCTGCTTTTTATTTTTCCTCAGAAAAGTAGATGCCAATAACGCTATTACTCTACACTAGAACATAAAATCCACGAATAACCGTATCTATCTGTCACATATGCACCGCCGCCGCTATCACCTGGGGTGTGAGGTTTGAAATCGGAAATATGTGTAGCACCTTCTGAAAGTTTGGCAAACACAATTTCCAGTTTTTCTCGTGATGGGAGATGAACGAGAATTTCATACTTTTCCGGGAGGAGTTCGGGCGGAACGGAATCTGAACCGCTGACGCCTCCTGTTTCGGTTAGCCGAACCTCCCCATGCATCACTTTGCTGTTTGGACTATCATCGTAGGGTATGATACTTTCTAATTTCCCTCCAAAAGCTTCTGCATAAAAATTGAAAGCTTCTTCGCAATTACCGTTAAAGTGCAAATAGGGCATTACCATGTGTTTTCCTCCTTCTATTAAAATTCTACCCTTTCATTAAGAGGGTAGGGCGTAAGGATAATTGAGCTATCATATCCGCTTGTTGATAATAAAAAGTATACACGCAGGTCGTTTTCATCTAAAAAAGAAATTGCGCTTGTTGAAATAGTTGTGGTAACAAGCAGAACGTCTGTCCAAAAAAATTCGTAGGGCTGTAAAATTGATCTGGACGATAGTATTTCGCCTGGGTATAAATATGTCTTTTCATATCCGGCATTGCCAATTAGGACCTGGACAAGTTGAAAGTCAAGTAATGGGGTGTTTGACCAAATTGCGGTGCCTCCTGATGTTGACCTGGCGTAAAGCCTGGTTGTGGTATTGGGTATTTCAAATGCCAAATCATTGCCCATAAATTCTTTAAATCTAAATGCTGTGTAACCTATTGCACAATAATTAAATCCAAAATATCTTGTTGTGCCAAATTCATCATCAAAGGCAAAGCCTCCATAAGCGCCGGAGCCGCTTGCTGCCCAATCTACCAAAAGTGGTATATTTGGCAGTAATTTATCCAGCATAAATAGATCTTCTTCCACAATAAACTGAATTTCTGCGCCGTTAATCCTCAAATACCGAAAATTGCGGATTGGCACGTTTGGAATAAAAGCAATACCGCGCGGCAAGTCTTCTGACTCTTTTCTCAGGTCGCGCTGCCACTGGGAGAATTCTACAAAGGAGTCGTATTGTTTTAAAAGATCATCTGTTATGTGGGCGATGGTTATTTGTATTTCATCGCTTACTTGTATCATTGTGTTGTTTGATGACTCAATGATGTTGCGGGTGTTTTCGTGGCCGGAGCGGATTGCAAGTGCATGGATAGTGTCTTCTGTAACGATGTTCTTAAGAGGCGCAGCACTTGCTAAATATGTCCACAGTTCATGTTCAATATCGTCAAAATCAATATCTGCAAAAATATTTTTTGGAAGAAGATTTTGATGCCACGTCCTGCCAATATGGCGTGTGCCGGATGCATCAACATAATCCCAGGGTTCGTACAACTCTATGCGGTAAAGGCTTTTGATACGGCTTATTTGGTCAAGTGTTTCCATAATTACGCTGTTATCTTGGTGTTTGTGAAAAATTAAGAAACGATCAAATTCACCCAACAATACAAAATCATTTTTACTGAAGCGATACACACGCGTAGCTAATACAATGCCCTGGGTGTTTGGCATGGTAAACGCAACAACCAGTGTGATATCTCCTGGGAAAAATTCGTGGGCGGTAAACCATGTTGCGGGGCTTGGTAGTTCCCAGTTGTTGTGGTTGATAAAGCCTGTGGGTAATAACCCTGGACGCCTGCCGCCAGCATGACCTGCCGCAATTATATCGCGCATATATGCGTCCATAAAAAGGGTAGGGTAGTTGCGGTACAAGAAGCCGATAATCATTTCTTGCTGCATATGATCATCCCACCACCAATCATTTGGGAAGCACAGATGCCGGGTGATGCGCCCTTCCGGAATGTGTGGGCGGGATATCCATTCGTCGGTGTGCTCGTCAAAATCCCAATCATAGTCCCAATCTGTTAATCCGGCTAGTAACATGTACACACGGTGCAGGCCTAAATTATTGGTTACAACCACACGTAGTATGGGTGTTCGCCAATGTTCAGTAGGTACACCATAGTCTACCAAGCCGATTTCTTCAACAAAAAGTCCACTGCCGCCCAACGCAATGTGTTCTGTGCCGCTCCAGTCATGTTCTTCCGGGATTATTGCATCATCTCCATGCCACCAACGCCATAGGATCTCTGTTGCATTTTCAAAATATTTGTGCATGAGATATATGTGGTGGTTCATGTCTACGCCATCTTCGCCAATAAGTGTATCACGGAAGGTGTCTATGTCTCCGGATTCTATCGCTGCAAAGTGGCGTAGCACCGCATTAGCGAGTTCTTCCGGCACGCGGGTATCTACCATTGTGCCACTTGCTGTTGGTGTGAATGTAATTAATGGGAGGTCTTGAATAGGTGTTTCTACAATATTAATATCTGCCTGTTTTTCCTGCTCGTACGTATTATTTACCGTATAATTATTTGGGTGTGTTGTCTCAGTAGCCGAAGTGTAATCCTCTGTATCCAAAATATTTGTAGGTTGATTACCGCATGATGCTAGAAACAAAATAGTGAATAATATAAATAGTCCGATTAATCTACTCCTCATGTTATCAATCCTAATCTACTTATCAATTTTCACAAACTTTACATTACACCCCCATGGGTATCGTTTAAAACTTGTGTTATGCGCTTTTTTAATGTAGTGGTTTCGTTTTCAGTTATTGGTAAGCGGCTTATTTGGGCTATTGCTGCTTGTACGTCTTTTAAAATGTCCATGTCCCGGTATAAATTGGCTATGGTAAAGGACGGCAGGCCGTGTTGGCGGGTACCAAAAAAGTCGCCTGCGCCGCGTAGCTTTAAGTCGAGCTCTGCTAATTTAAAGCCGTCGGTAGTGTCGCACATTGCTTTCATGCGGGATTTTGTTTCGGTGTTTTTGGTGTCGGTAATGAGTATACAGTAGGACTGGTGCTGACCACGGCCTACGCGGCCCCTAAGCTGGTGCAGTTGGGATAGGCCGAAGCGGTCGGCGTTTTGTATTATCATAAGTGTTGCGTTTGCTACGTGGACGCCTACTTCAATGACTGTGGTGGATACCAGCACGTTTATTTTTCCAGATTTGAAGTCATTCATGATTTGTTCCTTTTCGGCGGGTTTCATTTTGCCGTGAAGGTGGGTGGTTTTTATGTCTGGTAGGGCTAGGGTTAATTCTTGGGTGTGATCTAGGACATTTTGTAAGGGTTTTGTTGGGGGTGTGGGTTCTATATGGATATCTGACTCTTCTGATGCTTCTATTTGTGCCTCTATTGCGGGGCAAATTACATATGCTTGCCGGCCGGATTCTACTTCTTTGCGAATAAAATCGAAAAGCCGTTGTTTGTATTTGGATGTGACGGAATGAGTCTTAATCTCCTGCCGTCCAGGCGGGAGTTCGTCTATGATGGAAATGTCCAAATCGCCGTAAAGGATCATGCCTAGTGTGCGGGGAATTGGTGTTGCTGTCATAACTAATGTATGAGGGGCGCATTTTTCAGTTGGTAACAATTTGTTACCAACTGGATTTTGAATTCCTTTTTCCATAAGGGTTAGTCGTTGATTAACGCCAAAACGGTGCTGCTCGTCAGTAATTGCAAGGCCGAGGTTTGCGTATGTCACTTTTTCTTGTATTAAGGCGTGGGTACCAATTATCATGGCGGCCCGGCCATCTTCAATTTTTGCTAATGTTTCCCGCCGTGCTTTTGCGCCAAGGCTGCCTGTAAGCAGCACCGTTTGGAGCCCTAATGGTGCAAAAAAGTGTTCGCACTGTGAAAAATGCTGACTTGCCAAAACTTCTGTGGGCACCATAAGGGCTGCTTGATATCCTGCTTTCATGGCAAGGTATGCTGCTGCCATGGCAACGACTGTTTTGCCGGAGCCTACATCCCCTTGCACGAGGCGATTCATCCGGTGGCCGCCGGACATATCTTTTGCGATTTCCCCAAGTACATTTATTTGGGCATTTGTTGGGGAAAATGGCAGTGTTTGCAGCAGTGGAGTATAGTCAGTATCCTGCAAAATAATGCCTGGCTGTGAAGTGACGGTTTTTTTCATTTGCATGAGTGTTGCCTGCATAAAAAAAAGTTCCTCGAATACCAAATGACGCCTTGCGGCTAGGAAAAGTTCGTTAGACTCGGGGAAGTGAATGTTTGAAATGGCGGCTTTTCTGCTGCATAGGCTGTATTTTTCGCGAATGGCGGCTGGGATATAATCGGAGAAGGATATATGTGTTCTTTCATTTGCCACAGCTTTTAGTCCTTGGTGGATTAACGCCCTAAAAGTTTTTTGAGAGAACTGTTTTGGTGGGGTATACACAGGCACAATACGCCCATGAGAAAGCACGTTATCGTTACATAGGGCATATTCCGGCGATTGCATTTGTATATTTGCACTGCCATAAGCGCTTTGTACTTTTCCGGTGAAAACATAAATGCTGTCTTTTTTGAAATATTTTTTTAGATATGGCTGGTTGAACCATACTATTTCTAAGATGCCAGTACTATCGCGTATAATTATTTTTGTAATATTAAGGGGTGGTGCATTCTTTCTTCTGACTACGGCGTTTTCCGGGTCTGCTGCAACTGTGCCGGTAATTGTGTTTACTGCACCGGGGGTAAGTTCTGCTACGGTTTTAAATTGGGACCGATCGTCATAATCTCGTGGAAAGTAGTTCAGTAAATCTGTTACAGTGTGAATTCCTGCCGCATATAAAGAATGAGCGCGTTTAGCACCCACTCCTGTAAGTTCTGAAATATTCATAAATTTGCACAACACTTTCTTCAATTGGTGCTGTTCCTTCTATGGTAAGCACAGGGCAGGGCAGTTCTTTTGCCCACGCTTCATGCTGTTTATCTTGACCAAAATCATCGCTAACTCTTTCGATGTAGTCTTGGCTGTAGATTGGATTTGCCTCATACATATCACCGCCGGGCAGGATTCTATCACTCCATTTGGCAAGTTCGCGAGAGCGGATGCGTTCTGCTCTTACTTTTACTGGGGCGGTAATTAGCACAGCCAAGTCAAAAAGAGGTTCAAATTTTTTACGAATGCTCCACATATTGCCCGACATAACAAAATTTGCATGTTGGGATATGTCGTCCATTATATGTTTAATCCGCTCTTCTGCCGGGCGTAAAGTAGTGTATGGTATTTCAGTATCCCATCGCCAATGATAATCGTCTAAATCCAGGTGCCAAAAGTTCAGACGCTGTGCCAATTCTATAGCAATGGTTGTTTTGCCCGAACCGGCTGCGCCAAATAAGATTATTCCACGCGTCATTTTTTATTCGACAGATAAGATGTAACTGTAAAGGGGCTGGCCGCCTTCGTACACTTCCACTTCTGCCTGGGGATATTTTTTGCCTACAAATTCTACTAGTTCATTTGCGGTTTCTTCTGTGGCACCTTCGCCGTGGTAGATGCTTACAAGGGAACCGCCTTGGTCTAACATGTGCTGTACCAGGGCTTGGGCAGCAGTTTTTAGGGATTTTTTCACCTGCACAATGTCTCCATCGTAAATGCATAAAAAGTCGCCCTCTTTTATTTTGCGTCCATCTAAAACAGTGTCTCGTACTGCATGGGTAATTTGCCCGCTATGGACTTCTGCCATGGCTTCTTTCATACCTTCTATGTTGTCTTCGATACTGATTGTGTCTGAATTGCTAACGATACAAGATACCCCTTGTGGTATGGACAGGGTGGGCACCACGTGAATTTTTTTGTCTTTTACCAATTTGCCCGCTTGTTCGGCTGTTAAAATAATGTTTTTGTTATTTGGCAAAACAATAACATTTTCTGCGTTTACTTTTTCTACTGCTTTTGCAATGTCCTCGGCACTTGGGTTCATGCTTTGGCCACCTTCTATTACATAGTCTGCACCAAGGCCCACAAAAAGCTCTGCCATGCCTGCACCTGCTACGACTGATACAATGCCTAGGGGTTTTGGCGGCTCGTTGGATTCGGCAAACTCAAGTAATTCTGAATGCTGTTCTTTCATGTTTTCGATCTTAATATTTAAAAGCTGGCCAAATTGCAGTGCTTTTTCTAATGCTTTGCCAGGATTGTTGGTGTGCACATGGACTTTTACAAGGCCTTCATCTTCTATTACTACAACAGAATCCCCAATGCCGGGAAGATATCCGCGCAAAACCCCTTCTGCATCTTGGGAAACGCCGAGTTTTGTCTCTTTATCCAGTTCCACCAAAAATTCTGTACAATATGCAAATTTTATATCGTCTATATTCATTGCGGCGGCGGTGGTGCCCTCTGTTACGCCAACTGCCTGTTCTAAAAGTTGGATTTCGTCTTTTTCTAAAAGGGCTTCCAGTGCACCTTTAAAGAAGCATACAATGCCCATTCCGCCAGAGTCTACAACGCCGGCTTGTTTTAGGGCGGGCAGCATTTCCGGTGTTTTTGCTAAAACTTCGTCGGTGCGTTTTATTACAAATTTTAGGCATTCATAAATGTCATCTTGGTCAAAGGCAATTTCATGTGCGGCTTCGCTTGCGGCGCGGCCTATGGTTAGCATGGTGCCTTCCTTTGGCTTCATTACCGCTTTGTATGCCATTTCTGATGATTTTGCCAAGGCTTCGGCCAAGTCTTCAGAAGTAGCGATGGATTTACCCTCAAGCCCCTTTGCAAAACCGCGAAACAACTGAGATAAAATAACGCCGGAATTACCTCTTGCACCACGAAGGGCGCCGTTACTGGCTATTTTAGATACATCTGCCACAGATGGAGATGATTGTTTTAAAACTTCCTTAGCCGCTGCTTGCACAGTGTGTGCCATGTTTGTGCCCGTATCGCCATCTGGCACGGGAAATACGTTTAACGCATTAAGCGCAGCTGTGTTTTTTGTAACTTCGTTTGCGCCGCCTACAATCATTTTTCTTAAAATTTTGCCGTCTATACTCACAAGTCCCAAAGTCGCCACTCCTCTTATTATGCCGCTGGCGCAGGCGGAGCCTGCTTGCGGCGTAACTGTTTTAGATGAAAAAAGGAAGTTCACCTTTTTTCATACTTCTATTAATCTACGCGTACACCTTCGATAAATACATTTACATCACGTACAGTCATGCCTACACTTTCTTCAACCTTATATCTTACATTGTCTTTTAATGAGTTTGAAATGGCAACAAGGTTTGTGCCATACTCCACTATTATATGAAGGCTGATTACAAGCTCGCCCGTTTCTAAAGTTTCAAGATTTACTCCTTTAGAAAGACTTTCGATTTTTAAAAGGTGTACCAAGCCGTCCCGGAGACTTTTGGCGGCCATTCCAACAACGCCATAACACTCCATGGCTGCAAGACCTGCAATTCTTGCAATAACTTCATTTTCCATGGCAATTACGCCAAGATCGGTTTTAATTTTTGATTGCATATATTACCTCCTTGAGTTAATTCGGTTAACTTTTGACAAAACTCTATGAAAATGTCTTAGACTAGCGTATATTATACATGGTTGCCGGTGTATATAGCAAGCCTATATGCACAATGGCAGAATAAATTGCAACTTGAATAATTCAACTCGTAAAAAATCCTTACCTGTTGAAAGTTGTACATTTATATTTTGGGAAGGAATACTGATAAATGCGAAGCTCAAAAAACATAGCCGTGTTTGCATCTGGCGGCGGGTCCGATTTGCAAGCAATTGTAGATGGTTGTAAGTTGGGTAAAATAAATGCTGCTGTGGCTGTTGCAATAAGTAACAACAGTAAATCCATGGCACTAGAGCGGGCAAGGGCCGAAAATATCCCTGCCTTTCATTTTAGTCAGAAGTCTAAAAAAATGTTTGAAGACCCGCAAAAATTGGAACAGGCAATTTTAGACACCTTACTGGAGCACCACATAGATATTGTGTTTTTAGCAGGTTATATGAGAAAAATAGGGGCGCGTATTTTGCAAACTTATAAAAATCGGATTTTTAACATTCATCCGGCTTTGCTTCCCAAGTATGGGGGGCAAGGGATGTTTGGTATCAATGTTCATAAAGCTGTAATTGAAGCAGGTGAAACAGAGACAGGGATTACGATACACCGTGTAGACCCGGAATATGACACAGGAGAGATTGTTGCACAGTGTACCGTTCCCATATACAAAGATGATACGGCAGAAGCTTTAGCCGCCCGGGTTTTACAACGGGAACATATATTTTTGGTGGAAGTATTGAACGAAATTATAATTCCATCCTACGGATGAAAGGAGCAGCCAAATGCCCGGATTTTTAGCCCACTACATTGCAGGACAGGCCGTAAGTAATAGTATTGCCATAAATATACGTGAAAAAATTAAACAATATGAAAGATTATATAATTTAGGTACACAAGGCCCGGATATATTTTTCTATTACTTCCCAGGGCATATGCGCAAGCGTTCCCGGGGTATAGGCAGTGAAATGCACCAAAATAATTTAGGGCCATTTATTACAAAAATGGCACGGCTTGCAAAGGGTTTTGATGCGGAGGATAGAGACTTGCTTTTTGCCTATACGGCAGGGTTAGTTATGCATTATGCCTTGGATACCTGTGCCCACCCCTATGTGTATGCCAGAACCCATCAAGATACTGCTACAAAGCTTAAAAACAGTGCGGATCATCGTGTTTTTGAAACGGCTATAGATATTGCGCTATTAAAATTAGTAAGCGGTAAAAAGCCAGCAGACTACAGCCAGTGGGAATTGATTTGCGCAGAAAACGTACATTTGGCGATGGCTGCAAAGGCCATGAGCCATGCAATAAAATCTGTTTACCACCGGGAAATTCCACCTAAGGACGTTTTTAAAGCCATGAGGCACATGATAGGCCTTACTAAACTTTTAAGGTCTCGCCGAGGGCGGCGTAAAAAGTGGATGGAACTTATAGAAAATCTATCCTTGCGCCAGCCAATATTCTCTAGTATGGTTCATGCACAGACAGTGGATGGGAGCTTAGATTACTTGAACGAACAAAAAACGCCGTGGCAGCCCCCATGGGAAGAAACTGATTTTTGCACCGATAGTTTTATAGATCGCTACCACCAGGCGGTAGAAAGCGGGCTACAAATGATTCAATATTTATATAATTATGTATATGAAGACTTGCCGAAAAAGCTTTTATTAGACAAACTGGGTAATCGTTCATTAAAAACAGGCCTGCCATGCGAACAATTATAGTTATTGGTGGAGGCCCGGCAGGTATGTTTGCCGCAATTGCCGCCGCAGAAAATGGTGGGAATGTAACCCTGCTTGAAAAAAACGAAAAACTTGGCAAAAAGCTTTACATTACGGGCAAAGGGCGCTGCAATTTAACCAATAACACGGATATCCAGGGGCTGCTGTCCCATACAATATCAAACCCGCGCTTTATGCAAAGTGCTTTTCACGCCCTTGATGCACAGGCATTGATGGGGTTTTTTGAAAGCCACGGCACACCACTTAAAACAGAGCGGGGGGGCCGCGTTTTCCCCCAAAGCGATAAAGCGGATGATATTACAAAAACCATGGGGCTGTATATGCGCCGGCTAGGGGTTAATGTAAAGCTTAATTGCACCGTGCAGGAGATATTGCCTAACTCAACCAATGGCTTTATCATTCACACGTCCATCCAAACCTTTCATGGGGATGCCGTAATAATCGCCACAGGTGGACTATCTTATCCATCAACAGGTTCTACTGGGGACGGTTTTAAATTCGCACAACTATTAGGTCACTCCACTACAAAAACTTATCCATCCCTTGTGCCAATAGAAGTTTCCGAACCATGGGTGGCAGACCTTGAAGGGCTGAGCCTGCGCAATGTAAAATGTACAGCGAAACTTTTGGGCAAAAAAACTGTTAATATATATGAAGAAACTGGCGAAATGCTTTTTATGCGTACCGGTATTACCGGGCCGATAATATTGCGTGGGAGTGCATTTTTAACGGATAAATTACATGAAGCTACTCCAATTAAAATCGAAATTGATTTAAAACCCGCATTAAGCCATGAGCAGTTAAACCAACGCATTTTACGCGACTTTGCCGAAAGTCAAAACAAAAACTTTGCAAACGCATTAGATGCACTTTTGCCCAAGAAACTTATAGATACAATTATTATGCTTTCGAAAATTTTGCCGGATAAAAAAGTGAATGCCATAACAAAGCAAGAACGGCAAAATCTCGTTTCTCTCTTAAAAGCGCTGCCGCTTACGCCTACAAAAACTACAGGGTATAGAGAGGCCGTCATAACCAAAGGCGGCGTTGCTGTAAAAGAAATAAACCCATCCGCAATGATGTCGAAAAAAATACCAGGCTTATTTTTCGCCGGAGAAGTGCTGGATGTGGATGCTATGACGGGTGGTTACAACCTACAGATTGCGTTTTCTACAGGATATCTTGCAGGGCGTTCTGCAGTATTATAGTTTTATGGATTTCAACTGGTAAGAAATCCTTACCAGTTGAAATTTTACACCTCCCTAAAAAGAAAGGAATATAACCAAATATGACAACCCCTGAAAATTTCGCCATAGCAATAGATGGTCCAGTTGGTGTTGGAAAAAGTACTACCGCCAAATTAGTAGCTCAAATGTTAAAAATAAACTATATCGACACGGGTGCGATGTACCGCACCGTGGCACTATACGGTATACAAAACGGAATAGACCTATCAAACCCAGCTGAACTAGAAGATTCTTTGCGAAACATAGAAGTCAACCTGTTTCATATAAACGGCGTTCAGCGCGTAGATTTAAATGGAACAGATGTAACAGACCTGCTTCGCACCCAAGAAATTTCCGATGCCACATCCAGGTTAGTTGCAGTTAACCCGGTAGTACGAGAAAAGTTAATAGAAAAACAGCGGCAAATAGCAAAAACAAGCGCAGTTGTAATGGATGGCCGGGATATTGGCAGCTATGTTTTGCCTAATGCAGACGTAAAAATATATTTGGATGCTGCGCCGGAGGTTCGGGCCCGCCGCCGCACATTAGAAATGGAAGCAAAAGGGCAGCCTGCGGATTTTAACCGAATTTTGCAAGAAACTATAGAACGAGACGAGCGGGACAAAAATCGTCCAATAGCACCGCTTGTGCGTACACCCGATGCAATATGTATCGATACCGCAGAAATGACACCGGAAGACGTTGCAAAAAAAATCATAGCTTATGTAAATTAAGACTGGGGAGGAACTCATATGTTCTATAAAACTATACGAGGGGTAGCCATTGCGTTATCTCACATTATGTATCGTTTCGAGGTAAGCGGTGCAGAAAACATTCCCAAAGATGGCGCGTTCATACTTTGTGGAAATCACATTAGTGCCTATGACCCTATTGCGCTGGCGGCGTTTTCAAAACGTCAGCTTAGGTTTATGGCAAAGCAGGAACTGTTTAAAACCCAGCCATTAGGCGGGTTTCTTAAGGCGCTTGGTGCGTTTCCGGTCAATCGCGGCACTACAGATATGCAAGCCTACCGAAATTCTATAAATGCTTTGAAGGAAGGTTATGGCTTTTTAATTTTTTCTCAAGGAACACGCATGACAGATTTTGAAAACGCAAAAGGTGGTGTTGCGGTTTTTGCGTTAAAATCCGGTGCGCCTGTTGTGCCGGTGGGCATTACAGGGCCATATCGCTTTCGGTCTAAGGTCAAAATTAAAATTGGCGAACCCATTTCTATGGAAAAATATCAAGGTCAAAAAGTTAAAACCGAACTTATTAACGAAGTAATGGGGGTAATTGCCGAACGCGTTACGGCGCTTTTAAATTAAAATCAATCATTTTACTTGCGCTAACCAGGGTTTATGCTTATAATTACAATATTAAATCAAATTTTTCGTTAAATTTAAAAGGAGGTTATACGCTATGAAATTGGTAATGGCTATTATTCATGACGAAGATGCGTTTCACATCATCGATCATCTAGGTTCGAAGGGCTTTAGTGTTACAAAGCTTGCCTCAACAGGTGGTTTTTTACGGTCTGGTAACACAACGCTTATTTGTGGCGTAACAGAAGAACGTATACCCGAATTAATAGAGACAATTGAGCAAAGATGTAAGAGCCGCAAACAAATAACATCAGTTAATACAATGAATGTAAACGCCAACGAAAGCTTTACACCTTACCCCGTAGAAGTTACGGTGGGCGGTGCAACCATTTTTGTTATGGGCGTTGAGGAGTTTAAAAAAGTCTAATGCACGCTCAAATTTTAGTTGGTGATGGGGACAAAGTCCGCGCCCTTGCGCACACAATTGCAAAGGGAATCAACTGCCTAAACTCTAGTAAGCAAGAAAATCCTTGTGATAAATGCATATCATGCAGAGTGTTTGAATCAAACAACCACCCGGACACTTTTTATGTAAAAAAAACTAAGCAAAGCAGTATTGGCGTGGACGATGTGCGTGAGCAAATTGCCTACCCCATGTCTACAAAGCCCATAGGTTATAAGTATAAAGTTTTTATTATCGATAAAGCAGAAACACTTACCCCGGCGGCGCAGAGTGCCTTGTTAAAAACTATCGAGGAACCTGCGCCATATGGTGTTTTTTTGTTTCTTGCACCCAACCAGCATAATTTTTTACCTACCATTTTATCTCGCTGCCACTTGCGCAAAGTTCAGGGAGAGACAAGCCAAAATACAGACCTTAAAGCTTTAGCAGAAGAAATAGCTGACACCGCACATGACTTTGATTTGCTGGAGGCATTTAGGACTTACAAAAAATTTGAGCCTTATAAAGATTCAAAAGAAACTTTACTGGAAATACTCGACTTATTATATCGTGCTTATGGCGAAAAGATAACCGCAAGTTTAAACCCGCCAGACCAGTGGTTAAACGCCATTTTGGCAATTACTCATACAAAAAATATACTTTCTCAAAACGGAAATATTCAGCTTGCAATAGAATTAATGTTTGCGAATATGGCACAGGACAAGGGTTAAGTTGTTGTTCTAAAAGGAGGCATTTGCATAGTGACAATCAGTGGAGTACGCTTTAAAGATGCAGGAAAAATCTATTATTTTGATATAGGTAAATTAAGCGAAAAACAACTTACTTTAGGTACGCCTGTAGTTGTAGAAACAGGGCGAGGCGCAGAATATGGCGTAATCGCACTTGAAAAACATGATGTAGAAGTGCAAAGCCTGCCCCAGCCGGTTCGTAAAATATTGCGCATTGCCACGGAAACCGATACAGCGCAAGAAGAGTTAAATCGCCAGCGCGAGACCGAAGCCCATGCAACATGTTTGGAAAAAATAAAGGAACATGGGTTGGACATGCATTTAGTTAATGTGGAGCTGACCTTTGATCTTAGTAAGATAATCTTCTTTTTTACAGCAGATGGCCGTGTAGATTTCCGCGAGCTGGTAAAGGATTTGGCTTCTACCTTCCGTATGCGTATAGAATTGCGCCAAATTGGTGTGCGTGACGAAGCTAAAATGCTAAACGGTATTGGAATTTGTGGGCGTACATTATGCTGCGCAACTTTTCTTGACGAATTCCATCCTGTTTCTATAAAATCTGCAAAGGATCAGGGGCTTAGCCTTAATCCTACAAAAATATCAGGTATATGCGGTAAACTCATGTGCTGCCTTAAATATGAGGAAGAGACATATGCCCATTTAAACGAAGGTATGCCGAGTGTTGGTGATAAAGTGCGTACACCAGAGGGAGATGGCGTTGTTTTATCTGTAAATATACTTCGCCAAGCTGCAAAAATAGCAGTGCAAATAAAAGGTCAAGACGATACAAAAGCAGACAATTATTCTGTAAAAGATATAAAGATTTTAGAACGAGGACACCACTGCGAAGGTGGCTGCGGATGCGGCAAATGCCATAAGCACCAGCCCCATCAGTCAAAGGAAGAGAGTTAAAGAAAATTAAATTTGATTTAAATTTGGAGGAAAATTAAAATGGATGCATTAAACATGATTAAAGATTTGACACAGGCATTTGGCGCACCGGGTTTTGAAGATGATGTGCTTGAAGTTGCAAAAAAATATGTACCCGCCGGGTATTCGTCACGTCGTGATAGTATTTTGAATTTTTATATGGAAAAAGAAAAGAATGAAGCCTTGCCAACAATTTTAATCGATGCCCATTCCGACGAAATTGGTCTTATGGTTCATGGAATAAAGCCTGATGGCACACTTGTGTTTACCACTTTGGGCGGATGGGTTCCTGCGGCGCTGTATGCACAAAAAATGATTGTAAAAACCTTGGATAATAAATTTATTTCCGGGGTAATTGCATCTACCATGCCACATTTTGGCGGCAATGCAAGTACTAATCCAACAATAGAAGGTATGACACTAGATATTGGTGCGGCTTCTAAAGAAGAAGTTATTGATAAATATAAAATAGATATTGGCTGCCCTATTGTACCTGCGCTAGGTTTTGAAAAATGTGATGATATAATGATTTCTAAAGCTTTTGACGACAGGATTGGCTGTGCTGCTGTTATTGGCGTGCTTGACCAAGTAAAAGACCTACAACTTGGCGTAAACGTTGTTGGTGTATTAACCAGCCAAGAAGAAGTGGGGTTAAGAGGCGCTAAAGTGGCAGCAAATCAAGTAAAACCACAAATTGCAATTTGTTTTGAAGGCGCACCGGCAGATGATACGTTAGTTGCGCCATATATGGTACAAACATCACTTGGCAAAGGGCCAATGCTGCGCCATATAGACGGCAGCATGATTGCTAACCCACGCTTCCTGCGCTTCGCACTGAATGTAGCAAAAGAAAAAGATATACCGGTGCAAGTATCCGTACGCACTAAAGGTGGTACAAATGCTGCAAGTTTTCAAGTTTCCAGTGATGGGGTTCCAACAATTGTAATTGGCTGTCCTGTGCGTTATGCACATAGCCATAATTCCATGGCGTCTATGAACGACTATGAAAATGCGGTTAAATTAGCTGTGGAAATTGTAAAAGCATTAAATATGGAAATTATAGCAGGTTTTTAATTGTGAAAATTTAATGTTAATTATAGCCAATATAAATTCACTATGATATACTTATCTGTGGTGCATAAATTTAAGATTTGGAGAGTGTGCGGTCATGAGTTCATCGCAAAAATTTACAAGTGTGTTAGAAACAATCGAACCAACAAAACTAAAGCTTACAGTAACGGTTAGTCCAGAGGCTTTTCGTGCAGGTCTGCACGAGGCGTATACTAAAAATAAAGGGTACTTTACCGTACAAGGTTTTCGCAAAGGTAGAGCCCCTCGCAAAATGATAGAGCAATTATATGGCCGCGAAGTTTTTTATGAAGATGCGCTAAATGCAATACTTCCAGAGGCCTATGAAGCTGCCCTTGACGAGCATGAGTTAGAACCTGTATACCGTCCGGAAATTGAGCCGGGCCCGGCAGGTGAAAATGAAGGCGCTATTTTTTACGCAACATTTCATATTCGTCCAGAAGCAGAAATTGATGGCTATTATGGGTTGACATACCCTAAAAATGATGCTGAGCCTACAGATGATGAAATAGAACAAGCCATAGCCGCAGAGCAAGCAAAGAGTGCCACGCAGGTAACTGTTGACCGGGCTGCGGAAATGGGCGATGTTGTAATTATAAATTTTAAAGGCTTTATTGATGGGGAGCCTTTTGAAGGCGGCGAAGGTAACGATCATGAGCTTACCCTAGGCGCGAAACAATTTATTGATACCTTTGAAGAGCAGCTTGTCGGCCATATAGCCGGTGATGATATTACGGTTAATGTAACCTTCCCGGAAGAATATCACCATGCAGAATATGCAGGCAAAGCGGCAACTTTTGAAGTTGAAATTCTGGATGTGCAGGGCAAAATTTTACCTGAAATTGATGATGAATTTGCAAGCAATGTATCTGACTTTGATACCTTGGCGGAATACCGTGCGGACCTTACCGCATCTATTAAGAAAAACAAAGAAGCAAACCTAGAAAATATGAAGCGCGGCCATATAATGAAACAGCTTGTTGAAAAGGTGATCGTTGATGTGCCGGAAGATATGTATCTTGCCCGCCTTGATGATATGATGGATGAGTTTGCAAGGCACATACAAATGCAAGGTATGAATCTTGAAACCTATATGCGTTTTACAGGAATGACACCTGAGCAGCTTAAAATTGGATGGCGTGCGCAAGCAGAAACAGAAGTAAAAAATATGTTAACCCTTGAGGCTATTGCAAAAAAAGAGAGCATAACTATAACAGATGAAGAGTTTGCCGAGCGTCTTGGTAAAATGATAGTGAAAGAAGGCGACGAGCTTACAGGCATTATAGAATCTTTGCATCCAGCACGCCGCAAGGAGTTTAACCGCTCTGTATTATGCGAAAAGGCGATGGAGCTTGTGCTTGAGAAGGCAATTGAAGTAGATGAGCCAATGCCTGTGTTTAGTGCGGATGCAGAAAACACTAAAGAAGAGCCAAAGGAAGAACCAAAACCCAAAGCGAAAAGAGCACCAAGAAAAACCAAAGAAAAACCGGCGGCTAAAGATATAGCTGAAGAAACCCAGTTAACTCTTGAAGATATGACGGATAAAGCATAATGAAAGGCGGAGAATTTAAATGGCAAATTTAGTACCTTATGTAATAGAGCAGACAAGCCGGGGAGAACGTTCTTACGATATTTATTCTCGTCTTTTGAAAGACCGTATCATTTTTCTTGGTGATGCAGTAAGTGATGTAAGCGCGAGCTTAATCATTGCTCAACTACTGTTCTTAGAGTCGGAAGATCCGGATAAAGACATTAGCTTATATATTAACAGCCCAGGTGGGGTTATAACATGTGGCATGGCAATTTATGATACAATGAACCATATCAGATGTGATGTATCCACCATTTGTGTTGGTATGGCGGCAAGTATGGGCGCGTTTCTGCTGGCAGGTGGTGCAAAGGGTAAACGTTTTGCCTTGCCTAACGCAGAAATTATGATTCACCAGCCGTCTATATCGGGCGGTTTAGGTGGGCAAGCTACAGATATTAAAATTTATGCAGACCGTATTATTCAAACAAAAAAGAAGCTGAATCAAATTATAGCAGATAACACAGGTCGGCCTGTTGATAAAATCGCAGAAGATTCTGAACGTGATTACTTTATGTCTAGTGAAGAAGCACTTGAATATGGTTTAATTGATAAAATAATCAGCCGAAGGGAGAATATCTAATGCCAAAAAGACCAGAAGGTCGTGACGCTGTAAGATGTTCGTTCTGTGGCGGTACGCGGGATAATGTAGGTACGCTTGTTGCAGGCCCTACTAATGTATATATATGTGCAGACTGTGTTGACAGATGCTGCGGAATTTTAGACGCGGGTGAGGAGGAGTCTCAAACATATCATGAGGATCTTAATTTACCTAAACCCCAAGAAATTAGAGAATATTTAGATGAACATGTTGTAGGTCAAGACCAAGCTAAGGTTGCCCTTAGTGTTGCTGTGTATAACCACTACAAGCGTATTGCAATGCGGTATGATACGCCGGGTGATATTGAAATACAGAAAAGTAATGTGCTTCTGATAGGGCCTACGGGTGTTGGTAAAACCTATCTTGCGCAAACACTGGCAAAGTATTTGCAGGTGCCTATTGCTATTGCTGACGCAACAAGCTTAACGGAGGCGGGTTATGTCGGTGAAGATGTTGAGAATATCCTGCTAAAGCTGATTCATGCGGCGGATTTTGATATTGAGCGTGCTGAGCGGGGTATCATTTATATTGACGAAGTGGACAAAGTTTCTCGCCGTGGTGATAATCCTTCTATTACAAGAGACGTAAGTGGTGAAGGTGTGCAGCAGGCGCTATTAAAGATACTTGAAGGCACCATTGCTTCTGTTCCACCGCAAGGTGGACGAAAGCACCCTCATCAGGATTTTATTCAAATTGATACGTCAAATATACTTTTTATATGTGGTGGTGCATTTAGCGGCCTTGAAAAAGTTATTGAGCAGCGTATGAATCAGAAAGTAATCGGTTTTGGTGCGGAAGTTAAGACGAAGGTAGAAAAACGTGAAGATGAAATTTTCAGTCATGTTCAACCGGCGGACTTGCATAAGTTTGGGCTTATTCCTGAATTAATTGGTCGTTTGCCTGTTATCGTTACCTTGGATAATTTAGATGAAGAGACACTGCTTAATATTTTGACCCAGCCACAAAATGCAATTACCAAGCAATATCAATATTTGATGGAACTTGATAATGTGTATTTGGATTTTGAGGAAGATGCCTTGCGGGCCATTGCTCAAAAAGCACTAGCCCGGGAGACAGGTGCTAGGGGACTTCGGTCCATTGTAGAAAGTATTTTGATGGAGACGATGTACTCTATTCCGTCAGATACAACAATTGAGCGGTGTATTGTTACCCGGGAAACGGTTGAAGATGGTAAGCCGCCTATTATTGTTAAAAATGAAAATCGTGTGCCCATATATCGTAAGCCAACCCCACGGCGTAGGCCTAGAAGACGGGCATCGGTTAGTTAGTTTGATATAGGAAAGGGATGTCAATGACATCCCTTTTTTTGTTAGTTTAAAACCCTAAAGCTTTTTCCATTTCTGTAACTAGATTATCAAATACGGTAAGTGCTTCGTGTACAGGTGCCGGAGAATTCATGTCTATGCCGGCTTTCTTTAAAATTTCAATAGAATAATCGCTGCTTCCGGCTTTTAAAAAGTTGATATAGTCTTCCAGCACCTTTGGGTCGCCGGATTGTAGCCGCTTATTAAATGCAATTGCCGCAGAGTAGCCTGTGGCATATTTGTATACATAAAATGAGCTGTAAAAGTGCGGGATTCTTGCCCATTCGAAGTCTATTTGCTCGTCAATTATCATGTCTGGGCCGTAGTATTTTATATTGAGGTCCCGGTAAACTTTGTTTAGTGATTCAAGGGTTAGGGGTTCGCCATTTTCTGCCATGTGGTGGATTATCATTTCGAATTCGGCAAACATGGTTTGTCTAAAAATTGTGCCACGGAACTGTTCTAAATATTCTCCAAGCAAATAAGTGCGCACGTTTTGGTCGGTAGTGGTTTTTAGCATGTGGTCGATGACGAGGGTTTCATTTACGGTGGATGCTATTTCCGCCAAAAAAATGGTGTAGCTGGCATACACTTTGGGCTGTGTTTGCCAAGAATAATAGCTGTGCATTGCGTGGCCCATTTCGTGAGCCAGGGTAAACATGTCGCCAATTGTATCGTTATGGTTAAGCAGTACGTATGGATGGCCGCCAAAGGCGCCCCAGGCATATGCGCCGCTTTGCTTGCCTTCATTTTCGTATACGTCTATCCAGCGGTCATTCATGCCTTTTTCCATTTCTGTAATGTAGTTTTTTCCCAGTGGCTTTAGGCCTTCTGCTACTGTTTTCTTTGCATCGGCATATGACATTTTTATGTCGGCTTCTTTAGCCAATGGGGTGTAGATGTCGTACATATGGAGTTCGTCCAATTTAAGTGCTTTTTTGCGAAGGGCAACGTAGCGATGCATGGATGGCAGGAATTGATGTACGGTTTCAATGAGTTGATCGTACACACTGCGTGGGATGTTGTCCCCAGAAAGCTCCGCACTTAGAGTGCCTTCGTACTTGCGGGTTTTTGCAAAAAAGATATCTTTTTTTACGCTTGAGCTTAACATGGTAGCCAGTGCGTTTTTCAGCTTCCAAAAAGATTCGTAGTAAGTTTCAAATGCGTCTTTGCGTACACGGCGGTCTGGGGATTGCATGAGTGAAATATATCTGCCGTGGGTAATTTCTACGGTGTTGCCATTTTCGTCGGTTATGGTGCCAAACTTCATGTCGGCACTTCCCAGCATGTCATAAATATTTTCGGCGGCACTGCCTACTTCGGCGGCATTTGCCAAAATTGCTTCAACTTCTGCGCTTAGTACGTGGGCTTTCTGGCGAATAATGTCTTCCAGGTAGTGCTCGTACATTTTTAATTCTGGCGTTGTGGTAATAAAGTTGCGAATTGTATTTTCGTCATGTGTGAGTATTTCCGGCGTTATAAATGATACTGCGGCAGAAAATTTGGTGCTTGTGCTTTCTGCCGTATCTGCCATGGCTTGGGATGCGGATATGCTAGTGTCTTCGTGGAGTTTTAGGTTTGCGTATACATATATGCGGCTAATGATTTCGGATGCTTTAAAGAGTGTGTTTAGACAGTTTGCTAAGGCGTCGCCTGTGGTTAGTTTGCCTTGAAATTTTTCTAAAATTTCGATTTGGCTTTTAATTGCTTCAATGTCTTTGCGCCAGTCGGCTTCGGTGGGGTATAAATCCTCAAGCTTCCATTTATATTCTATTGGAATTTCGTCGCGCTTTTTCTGTTTGATTTCCATAGTTGCCTCCTTTATAATTGTAGCGTTTCCAATTGCTACAAAATTAACACAATTTTTGGGAGGTTACAATGATTAAAAACGTAATATTTGATCTAGGGCGGGTTATGTACACTTATTGGCCGCGAGAGGATTTATTAAACTTGGGTTTTGAGGATGTGAAGGCAGATCAATTAATGGGCTGTATTTTTAATAATCCTATTTGGAGAGAAATAGACAAGGGGTTATGCAGTTTTAAAGAGGGTATTGACAAGATGTGTGCGGAATCGCCGACACATGCCCCAGATATTCGCCGTGTTTTAGATGATAATTGGATTGACAGGGTAGTGAATCTGATGCCTGCATCTGTGGAATTTTTTAAAGAGGTTAAGCAGGCGGGGTATAAAACATATGTAATTTCAGATATGGGGGCGGATGTATTTGCGCACCTGCGTGGGCGGGATGCATTTTTCTTTGACCAAGTGGATGGTATATTAATATCCGCCCATGAAAAGCTGCTGAAGCCGGACCCGGCTATTTTTGAATGTTTGCTTAACCGATATGAACTTGTGCCGGAGGAAACCGTGTTTATAGATGATTTGCCTGGAAATATTGCTGCGGCGAAAGGGCTTGGGCTTAGTGGGATTGTGTTTGTAGATGTTGAGGGGTGCCGGCGGGCGTTTGACTTGTTGGGATGTAATTAGGTGGTATCAATATGACAGATAGGTATAAAAGTATCATTGATAATTTTGTGCGTTGGGGTATTGCTTCCAACAAATTGCATGCCGCTTTAGTTCTTGGTTCTCAGGCAAGAAAAAATCTTGTGGCAGATGAATACTCAGACTTAGATATAGTAATGATCGTGGATGAGCCAGATTATTTTATGTTTACCGACCAATGGCTTCACGAAATTGGATTGTTCCATGTTTCATTTATAGAAGACACACTAGATGGACTAAAAGAACGACGAGTCATGTTCGATAATGCCCTTGATGTTGATTTTATATTGCGGCCAAAAGATACAATCAAAGCAATTCCAACTGAAGAAATTGCTTTGCTTTTTTCCCGGGGCTATTCATTTTTAATTGATAAGATTGAATTGGAAAATGAGCTAAAATCCCTTTCTGCAACGCCACAGGAATATCATCCCATGACGGAAAGGGATTTTGTTAACATCGTAAATGACTTTTGGTACCATTCAGTTTGGACGGCAAAGAAATTGAAGCGTGGTGAATTGTGGACGGCAAAATTTTGTATAGATTCTTATATGAAGTGGAAATTGCTAACTATTATTGAATGCCATGCGCGAATGAAACACGGAGAAGATTATGATACTTGGTATAATGGGCGTTTTTTAGAACATTGGGCAGAATCTTGGATTATTGATAAGTTGTCGTCATGTTTTGCTCAATACAATCGTGATAGCATTCAAACATCCTTATTATCAACAATGGCATTATTTCGTTTAATAGCTATTGAAGTGTCGGAAAAACTTTATTTTCAATATCCAGAATGTGTGGACGAATATGCTAGTGGAGTGGTTGCAAAAATGTTTCAAGAAAATTCAATATAAATTGCTATAGAAATGAGCATTTTAAGCAGGAGTTTATGGTTTTCTTGCTAAATATAAATCTATCGTATCGTTTATAGCTATTTTACCGCCGAAATTATTGATGGCATTTGATAATTCACTTTCAAGTAAAATGCGGGTTTCATCTTGTCTTGCCCTGTGGTCGGAATTGGTATTAAGTAGTGACATATATTGAGGTGCGTCAAAAACTCTTGTTTGATGATATAGTTTGTACGCAACATCAACAAACCCATATTTACTTACTGTTTCTGCGATTTGCATGCATTTTTCTTCACTGAATTTGTGAATCGTAGAAATTTGGGTTGGGCTGTATTTATTGTAGGCTTTCTGCATTTCAAAATTAAGTTTATCATTAGCTGGTGAAGGGTGATTCCAAAATAAAGCGATAACGCCATCGCTTTTTAAAAGGTTAAACACCTTTGTGTAGCCGACTTCTTGAGGAATCCAATGGAATGCTGTGGCAGAGTAAATTAAGTCATAGTTACTGTTTTCAAGATTTACATTTTCAAAGTCGTCGTTTATGATATCAAAGTTTTGGAATTTTGCGAATTTTTCTTTTGAAAACTTAGCCATATTTTCGCCGAGTTCAATTGCAGTAAGTTCACATCCGGTGTTTAAAAATGGAAGGGTAGCTTGTCCTGTTCCGATGCCTATTTCGAGGGCGTTTTTATTGCTGTCTAAGTTTGCGAATTTTATAACATCCTCGTATAAATCTTTAATATAGGTTGGGCGCATTTTATCGTAATTTAATACATCTTCGTTAAATGTAAGGCGTAAATCCACTTTAATCAACTCCTCATGTACATGTAAAATAAAATTGGGCGTTTGAAGTATGCACAAACGCCCAAATAAAAATTATTGTATTTTTGGTAAACTGGCTGCCGCAACGGATTGACCTACGCGGCGGCTTTTTTCGTCTGGAAGCTGTAGATTTACTTTTGATGCAATTTCCGGATACTCATCTGCCATTACTTTTTTTGCCACGTCCAAAATGATATCTCCGCCTTCTCCGGATACGACTCTACCCATTAAAAGCACATGCTTCATATCGTAGAAAGTGCTGTAGTAGGCTAGGGTGTGGCCTAGGTAGGCGCCAATTGTCTGGTAGATTTTTTCTACGCCATTGGTGTAACCAGACGCGTTGCGCATTTCTTGGATAATTTTTAGCTTTTCGCCTGGCGGCAGATTTTCGTCAAGGTCTATGGAGAGCTTTGGCGCCAGCTTTATTACCGCGTCTTGTGAAAAATATTTTACGCCACAGCCAATGTCACCAGACCATTCGTCCCAGCTGCCCTCTGTTTGGCCATCACATGGAGCGAAGGCAAGTTCGTTAAGCCAGCCTTTTACATTGCCATCGCCGTCAACGTAACCACCAGCTTCACTTGTGCCCATGGCGATGCCTAGAATGTTTGTATCTTCGAGGCTCATTGCGCCGGCAAGGGCGGTTACGTCTCCGTCGTT
>Ga0123352_10000713_pt1 | contig 41214 bp, 25 predicted proteins | sample TergutLab28metaG_FD_89700 | JGI IMG/M metagenome (GOLD analysis project Ga0123352, IMG submission 89700) | Labiotermes labralis P1 segment gut microbial communities from Petit-Saut dam, French Guiana - Lab288 P1 | ecosystem: Host-associated > Arthropoda: Insects > Digestive system > Gut ... | reverse complement strand
AATGACAAAGTACTTGTCGATATTGAATTAACAAGTTCGCCTGATCGAACTATTTATTTAGAAGGAGAAACATTCGATAAAACCGGTATGGTTATTACCGCTTTATTCTCCGATGATTCCAGAACTGTAGTTACGGATTTTACTGTTGACAGAAGTATACTTTCTTTAGGAGATACTAATGTAGTTGTTTCTTACACTTATCGTGAAGTCACAAAGACTTTAGAAGTGCCGGTAATTGTCAATGAGCTTCGGGATTTAATAGCAATTAGTGTAACAGGAAGTTTTAGAACCGATTATATTGAAGGTCAAAGATTTGATCCTACGGGTATGATTGTGACCGCTTTATATGAAAATGGTGAATCAGAAGTAGTTCAAGCATTTACGATTGACAAGCAATACCTATCACTTGAAGATGAATACATTATTGTTAGTTACACTGAAAATAACATTACTAAAACTTATGAAATAAGCGTTAATGTTGTCGCAAAGAGTTTAGAAAGCATTTCAGTAACAACTGCCCCGAATCGCTTAATATTTGTTGAAGGTGAAAGTTTTGACTCTACCGGCATGGTTGTGACGGCTTTTTATGACAATAATAGTTCAAGAATTATAACGGACTTTACTTATGACAATCAGGCTTTAACTTTAGCAGATACATATATTTTAATTAGTTATGAAGAAAATGCTACAACTAAAACATATCAGCTGGCAATTACTGTTATCGAAAAAGCACTGGAACGGATTGAAATAACAGGTACTTTTAGAACTGATTACATTGAAGGTCAAAGCTTTGATGATACAGGAATGATTGTGACAGTCTTTTTTAATGATGGTACAAGCAGAGTTGTTACTGACTTTACATTAGATAAAACAATACTTAGTTTAGGCGATAGTATTGTTGTAGTTTCTTTTGAAGAAAATGGTATCATAAAAACTGCTGAGGTTTCTATTAATGTGATTGCGCGAGCCTTAGAACGGATTGAAGTATCAGGAACTTTTAGAACCAATTATATCGAAGGCGAAAGTTTTGATGCGACGGGCATGATTGTGACGGCCTTTTATAATGACGATACAAGTAATGTTATTACTAATTTTACACTTGATAAGACTGTTTTAGCTTTAGGAGATATTCTTGTAACTGTCAGTTATGAAGATAATGGCATAACAAGAAGCGCTGAAATTTCTGTTAATGTTATCGCTAAAACACTGGAAAGAATTGAAGTGAGTGGTAGCTTTAAGACAGATTATGTCGAAGGACAAATCTTTAATCCTACTGGCATGATTGTTACTGCTTTTTTTGATAATGGCTTATCAGAAGTTGTAACAGATTTTAATTATACGAATACAGCTTTAATCTTAACTAATACTTATATTGTTGTTAGCTATACATTTGCTGGTGTCACAGAAACCGTTGAAGTAACAATTACTGTCAATGTCAGAGCTTTAATTAGGATTGAAGTTTCTGGAACCTTTAAAACAAGTTATGCTGATGGCGAATCATTTGATACAACCGGTATGATTGTTACTGCTTTTTTTAACGATGATAAATCAGAAGTAGTTACTGGCTTTAGCTTAGATAAAACTGTATTAACGATTAGCGATACAGTTATTACAGTTTCCTATACATTTGATGGCATTACTGTGACCTCGGATATTCAAATTTCTGTACATCCAATCTTTAATATAATTTATACCTCCGACTATTCAGATTTAGCTAATTCTAATCCTGATACCTGGAATTATACTGAAGGAAGTATTTTATTAGTCGCTGCTTATTCCGCAGAAGCTACTAGCCTTGGTTATGCTTTCTCTCATTGGGTTAATGAAAGTTTTCAAACAGTTACTTATTTGAATGATTTAGCAGGTGATATTACTTTACAAGCAATCTTTGTTAGAGTTGTCTTTTCAATTGAATATGTCAGTAATACGTTTAGTGATTTAGATAGCGGTAATAACCCTCTTACCTGGCGCGCCTCAGATGGTTTGATTACTTTAGTAAACCCTACTAGTGATGAAGCTTTAAATTCAGCGATGATTTTTGCTGGTTGGATTAATGTGGCTACTGGTCAAAGAGTAGAAACCTTATCTAATCTGACTAGTGATTTAAGATTATTAGCGCAATTTGTACCAAGTATCTTTTATATCTCGTTTGATAATAATCAGGGGCTTAGCGATATTGATTATAATAACCCTGAAATTTGGGATGTTCATGACGGGATAATAGTTTTAAGTAATCCGATTAGCCCGGAAGCAGTGTCAGAAGAAATGATTTTTATTGGTTGGTTTGATCAGACAGCTGGCGAATTTGTGACTAGCTTAAACTTGTTCCGTGATACAGTTTTAGTTGCTATGTTTCAAAGAACTATTTTTGAAATTCACTTTAACAACGACAACTGGCAGCTTTATGATCTTGATTTTAATAATCCTGATACATGGCGATTAGCAGATGGACCAATTGTTTTAGCTCCGGCCTTAAGTGAAGTGGCTTTCTCATTTGGTTTAGTCTTTAGCCATTGGCAAGATGAAAACACTGGTCGGATGATTACTGGTTTTTATAATCTTACAGAAGATTTATGGTTAACCCCGGTTTTCGTTTTAACAGAAAGATTAAGTTTTGTTTATGTTGATGCGGACAATCCTGGTAATATTTTAAGAGTCGAAGAAAGAGAACGTTTTGGTGAGTTACATTTAAATGCCAGAGCCTTTAGAGAGGGTTTTAATGATGGTAATCGTCTTGCGGTTTTCTTAGAGACAGAAGATGGTCAGAGCTATTTATATCTTATGAACCTAGCAATTGAAGTAACGGTTTTAGTTCATATGCGCGATACATTTGAAGTAACATTTGCTACACCTAATGGCTGGATGCTTCATTATAATTATATGGGTGTCGATACTTTTATTCATAGTGTAAGCTCAGCTCGTATACCAGTAAATGTATTTTTCCACATTAATATTTTATCACCGGCTATAACTGAGGTATTTATTGATGGTATTATTTATAACCATAATTGGCTTGAACTAACATCAGATATTAATGTAACATTTGTAGAAGATATAGTAACCGAAATGACGCTTAATTTCTTCAGCGATTTGTTAAATACTAGTTTCCAGCTAACGAAAGATGAAAGCTGGGATGGTAGACTTTCATCAGAAGACCTAGATGCTATTTACAATGCTTTTTGGTTAGATAGTTTCCCGCATATGCGCGTTTGGTTTTATGTAAATAATCAAAGGTTATCTTTTAATAATTTAGCTTTACATACATTTATTTATAATGAAGAAGTCTTGTCAATCTTTATTAATTTGGAATATATAGAATTTATTAATCTGAATTTTTATGACGAACATTGGAATGGTTCATTCACACTTAACTACCCAGATGATTGGGATGGCTTTTTATCAACAGATAGTATTGAACAAATCAGAGATAATTTTGAAGGACAATATAATATCTTAACTTTTGAGGTAAATGGTCTTTTTATGACTTTTGAAGATTTGATTAATTTCCACTTTATTCCAGATAACAGAGGTAATATTGAAATAAGAGTGTTCCAGGAAAATGTTGCGAATGAAGTGCAAATTTTAACCTTTAACAATGGTTGGCATACTTTCAGACATGAAAGACTTATGGCAGGAAGCCCTTTAAGAAACTTACAGGATTATGCTGTTATAAAGGCTTTAAATGAGTTAACACTTTATCATGATCAGGAATTAACTATTCCTTTTACTGGTGGATTAGATTTTATTCCAACTGAACATTTTATGTTATTTGCGGTGCCAAGAAGAAATTTCACTGTTTACTTTGAAACATTTGGTGGTGATTCAGTTGCGCCAGTTTTCGTTCCCGCTGAAAATGGAGTCCAATTTTTATTGACTTCACATTTGCCACTTTTCTTAGATCGTCCAGGTTATAAATTTTTAGGCTGGTCTTTAACTGAAGACGGATCGTTTCTGGATTTATATAATTGGCAAGATCGAACTTTTGTTGATCAATTTATTCAAAATCTTAATGTCGATACAACTTTATATGCCGTCTGGCAAGCTATCACAAGTCCTGCACTTACAGCTATAATCGGTGCCTGGACGGATAATGCCACTAGACCACGCGTTTTTCAGTTTAATGAGGATGGCAGTGGCGTTTGGTCATGGTTTTGGTCAGTTCAAATGATTCAAAGTGATTTCAGAACATTCCACTATACAGTAAGTGGTAATAATGTGACAATCCATTTTACTAATGGTGGCACACAATCTTTATCATTTAATGCTGGGGCACAAACATTAGGAAGTATGCGAAGAGTAACGCAAGCGCACTTACTTTTCCAAGCACCAGCGCCTACAAGATTAACTGGTTTCGTTATGCCAGCTAGTTGGGACGGAACCCTAACAACAGCTAATTTAACTGATTTAAACCGGATGAATACGGCTAATACGACTTTACTTTATCATATTAATGGTCTGACATTTACTCATCAGGAATTAAGTAGCTTTGTTTTTGATACAACCCCAGGATTGTTCTTATTTGAAGTCACTTATGTAACAAGAGAAAGAATGTTTCTAGAATTTAGCAGTCCATTTGCTAATTTAACAATTAATAAGCTTGATAATTGGAATGGGATTTTGACGATTTTCGATATGAATCAAATTAGAAATAATTTTATAAATCATCATACGGCTTATCAGGTTTGGTTTGAAATTGACGGAATAAGATTAACAGTTACAGAATTAGCGACTCATAATTTTACATTTTCAGATGGAATTTTTGCGATTGAAGTTATCTTTGAGCTACAAGGAATGGAATTAAATTTCGTTTCAGAGACTAATCAGGTTGCCGTAGGAATTACGCATACAGGAACAATTTCTTGGTTTCAGCACGAATGGCTTGTTAATGCCTTTGGTGAAAGTAATCAAACAAGAAACGTTGTTTATTTAATTAATGGCATTAAAATTGACTCTTTAGATATTGCTAATTATATTTTTTACTTTGAAGCCAATGAAACATTAACTATTGATGTTCTCTATATCTTTAATCCAGGAATGACCTTAGAATTTTTAAATTGGAATACGCCAGAAATTTTAGCGATTTTCCATGAAGAAAATTGGGATGGCTTCTTAACAGAAGCTAATATTAATTTACTTAAATACCATTTTCTCTTTGATGAGTTCACATTTGAATTTGAAATTGCTGGTGAAATACTGACATTTGAAGAATTAATTAATCATCAATTTGCAGTTATTAATTATAAAACAGTAAACATCACTGTTCATCGTACCCAAAGACGGGAAATGTTTCTTGATTTTAATTGGTTTACGCTTCATAAATTTGATAATTGGAATGGTTTCTTAACGGAAGAAGATATCGCCTTTATTATTGAAAACTTTGACGGTATAAGACATGCCTTAACATTTGAAATTGAAGGTTTGTTATTAACTTTAGATGAACTTAAGGCTTATAATTTTACTTTTATCGGTGGTAGAACTATAGTAATTGATGTTTTTAAGGAAGCACAACCATATGTTGCGGTGTTATTTTATGTCGATGGCTCATTTTTCCATAATATTGCCTTATCCATTAATTGGGATGGTAAATTAACTAATGAAATGTTAGAAGATATTTATCATTGGCTTGGCATAACTAGTGTAATTTATTCAGTAATAATTAATGGTCAGATTTTAAGCTTTGATGAGTTAATCAATCACCAATTTAATCCATCAGGAACCATTCACATTGACTTCATTACCATTCAGTCACGGGCTTTAATTAATCTAAGTTTTTATTTAGCTGAAGATTATATAGTTAGCTTCACTCTCTTTAGTGGTTCGAATCTGGAATACTGGATGATTGCGGAAATTGAGGATCAATTCGAAGAAGCTGGACTTGCGACAACTTACTTTTTTAATGGTAGAAATCATACTTTGGCTGAATTAATAGCGATGGTATTTGAGAATAGTGATTCACAAACAATAAGAATTAATGTTGCTCAAATAGCTTAATAAACTTTAAATGGAAGACTTATAGTTTTATACTATGAGTTTTTCTTTTTTTTGGAATAGGAAACTCTATTTTTCTGGAGGCGTTATTTGTTTATATGATAAATTAGTGACTTTAGAAAAAAATGATAAAGTCATTCCCATTACATACTTATAAAACATAAGACCTCGACTTAATTGCCGAGGTCTTATCAATAAATTAAAATTCTTTTGAACTTCTTTTTTCTCTTATAAAAGTTAGAACATCTTCCCTAAGTATTCTTTCAATCGGAATATGTGTACTATTTTTAGCTTTAAATGTTAGCCTTAAAACATAAGTAAACATATCATCAGAAGTAATACCGATAATTTCAGGGATAGCCAATATATTTTCATTACCTTCATATTTAGCTAAAAGCGACTTAAATTCCGGTGTTTCAAAAGTTTCATACGCAAAGCGTTTTGGCACTACAACCTCTACCATTCCGATAGAGACATCTAAAGAGAAGTTGGTAATCAGACGAATATCGCCATTATTGATAATTTGTACTTCATTACGAAAATTTCTTAGTTTGGTTCGGCGTAAACCTATATCAATCACGGTGCCTCTAAAACCACCAATTTCAACGATATCACCGACATTAAAGGCCTGTTCAAAAATAAGGAAAAAGCCTGCTAGAAAGTCTTTGATCATTTCCTGAGCCCCAAAGCCTACCGCAAACATTATAATGCCCGCAGAAGCTAAAATTGGCATTATATTTACGCCAAACTCATCAATTACTAAAACTAAGATAAAGAACCATAAGACAATCTTAATAATACTTAGGATTAAAGCAATAATTGTTTTTTCACGGTTAGCTAATTCCTTTTTTCTTCTTTTTTGTAGTCTTTTAATAAAGAACTTAAGTAAAAGTGAAATAATAATCCCTAAAATAATCCAAATAACTCCCATAGAAGCGGATACTAAAAAATTTGCGAGCGCCTCTGGTAAAGAAGTATGATTAGAAAATAAATCAGCGATTAGTTCCCTTAAAATATTCATATAGTCACCTCGATATTTAATATTATATCACAAATCTTAATAATCATCAGTTTAATGTCGAATTTTGTTGCATAAAGCAGAAAAAAAGAACCGCAAGAGTTCTAGATGTCAATCCGATAATTATCTTTTAGAATTGTTAAATATTGTTCTGGCGAAAGATTTTTCTTTAATTCAGCAGCTAATTTTTTAACATCATTGTTTGCGCCTTTAGGAAGCACAATACCAATTTTTTTTCCAGCTTCGGATAATCTTTCCACGAAAATATAACGAGCAATAAATGATGCCATCGCCACACTCTTATGATAAGTTTCTGCTTTAGTTCTGAAGTCAATATTCTTATATACCTTCTGTTCCTGTTCAAGATAAGAAAAGTATTTATCTTTTTCGCAGAATTGATCTAAAATTACTGGAATCGTATCGCTAACATCATTAATTTTTTCTTTAAGTTTAAGAATTGCTTGATTATGTAATAAAGCTTTAATCGCATTTAAATTATGTTTCTTGGCAATCGCATTAAATTTCTTATTGTCTAATACAAGAAGTGCGTATTTTACTTCCGGAATAAACTTTTCGGCAATTTCTTTTATTTTAAGATCATCTAATTTTTTTGAATCTGTTATCTTTGAGTTACGCATATCAGAAATATTCTTGGTATCCAAATAACAAGCACAAACTGTAATTGGCCCAAATATATCGCCTGTCCCGGCTTCATCTGAGCCGATTGCCGGATTATTATTAATTTTACAGATAGTTTCAACTTCGATAATTGTTTCTAAAAGATCTCTGCCCGAGATAACAACCGAGCCGGAATTATAAACTGTTATCGTTATTTTGTCTTTTTTGATTTTTAATGCTTGATAGTCGTTTTCCAAAGAAATTAGCTGTGAACGATAAAAATTTTTAATAAGAGGTATAAAATCCTGACTTATTTTTAATGAATAATGTTCCAAATTAGATTCCCCCTCTAGTATTTTATCATTTTTTTTGTTAAAATAATAGAGAGGATTTAAAAACAAGCGGTGAAAACATGAAATTTGATATTCAATCTTTAGAGCTAAACAAAATAATCGCTTTTATTGAAAAAGAAGCAGTAACTCTTAATGGTAAGCGTAAAGTTCTTGAGTTAGAGCCAATTAATGAAATTGACAAAATTCGTGAATTACTTTTAGAAACGGAAACCTTACGTAAAATTATAATTGCTTATTCAGTTATTCCTTTTCCGACTGGTCCAGAAATTACTGAAGCCCTTAAAAGAGTTGAACTTGGCGCCAGCATCAGCCTTCTGGAAATAATTGATATCCGTAACTTTTTAGAAGGAGTCAAAAATATTCTGCGCTTTTTTAATTTTTTAAAAGCTGAAAAAATGGATTATATAGCTTTATCTCCTTATTTGGAGCTTTTGTCTCTAGACAACCTAGTTGAAACAATTAAGGCACAAATCAGTGAAGAAGGAGCGGTCTTAGATAATGCCTCTGATATTTTAAAAGAAATCAGAAAAGGTTTAAAAAAAGAAGAAAATAGTTTAAGGGAAAAAATAAATGAACTTCTAATTAAAAATAGCTCGCTTTTATCGGAAAGTCTGATTGTTGTTAGGAACAATCGTTTTTGTTTACCTGTCAAAATTGAAGCCAAAAATTCTCTAAAGGGAATTATCCACGATGAATCTTCATCTGGACAAACAGTTTATATTGAACCGGCACAAACTTTTGAAATAAGTATCAGAATTCAGAATCTTAAAGAAAAAGAAAATCGGGAAATTGCGAGGATTATTGCTTTACTTAGCAGTTTAATTGCCTTAAATGTTGATGATATTTATTTTAATATTACTAATGTTACAACTCTTGATTGCATTAGCGCAAAAGCCAAATATGCGACTAAAAATAATTTTTTTATGCCTAAAATAACTGATGAAAGGTTTTTACAATTAAATAAAGCCCGTCATCCTTTATTAAATCCAGAAACCGCAGTGCCGCTTGATTTGACAATTGGCAGAAATTATCGGGGGATTATTGTGACTGGTCCAAATACAGGCGGAAAAACTGTTTCTTTAAAAACAGTTGGTTTACTTTCTTTAATGGCGCAGACAGGTATTTTGATTCCGGCTGAAGAAAGTTCCGTATTACCTGTTTTTGATTCAATCTATTCCGATATCGGTGATGAACAATCAATCGAACAATCTTTATCGACATTTTCTTCGCATCTAGCTAAAATAATTCAAATCATTAGCGCTACTGATAAAAACTCATTAGTGCTTTTAGATGAGCTAGGTAGTGGCACAGATCCAAAAGAAGGAGCCGGCCTGGCAAAAGCAATCATTGACCATTTTATGGCAACTGGCGCCTTTTTAATCGCTACTACACATTATCCGGATTTAAAGGAATATGCGTTTGCGACAGAAAATGTCATTAATGCCAGCATGGAATTCAATCATCTAACCTTTGCGCCACTATATCGTTTAATAACTGGTATTTCCGGAAAATCAAATGCGATTGAAATCGCCAGACGTTTAGGTTTAAAAGCTGATATAATTAAAAAAGCAGAAGATAATTTAAAAATCAACGATGATAAAACTGCTAATCTAGTTGCGAAATTAGAAAGCCATAGTTATCAGATTCAGGAAGAAAAACTAGAAGCGGAAAAAAATCGTTTGCGTTATGAAGAATTAAAAGCTGATTATGAAAGAAAAATTCAGGAGTTAAATAATCGGGAAGCAGCTATTCTCAAAAAAGCAGAAACTGAAGGCGAAAAGTATTTATTAAAGATTAAAGAAGATGCGGCTTTATTAATTGATGAGTTGGAAGAAATCAAAAAAAGCGCTGAACTAAAGGAACCTCAGTTAGCGCAACTAAAACATCAGATTAAAGAAGTTGGCAAAAAAGAATTAAAAGCCAATTCTGAACAGCTACCGATAACTTTAGGTGATACGGTATTAATCTTACAATATCAGAAAGAAGGAATCGTAACTAAAATCAGTAAAGGCAATTATACAGTAAGATTTGGTAATTTAGAGTTTAATTATAAAGATGATGAAATCCGTTTTATCCGAAAGACTGTTAAAAAAGAAAAGACGAAACCTAAAGCTTTTATAAATCTGGATGTTTCCAGAGATTTGAAGCTTTCTTTAGATTTACGGGGTTTTCGTTTCGAAGATGTCAAAGATGAACTGGAAAAATTTATTGATCGGGCTGTATTAAATAATATGACGCAAGTTTCAATTATTCATGGTTTTGGGACTGGGGCTGTTAGAAAAGCAGTCCAGGAATACCTTAAAAAGTCACCTTACATTAAAAGCACGCGTTTTGGTGGTCAAGGTGAAGGTTTAGCTGGTGTTACTGTAGCTTACTTGAAATGAGGACTATAATGAACGGAATAATAATTTTGGATAAAGCCCAAGATATCACATCTTTTAAAGCCGGCCATAAAGTTAAGCATTTGCTTGGGGCCGAAAAAGTTGGCCACACGGGAACACTTGACCCATTAGCTACTGGTGTCTTACCGATTCTTGTTAATAGTGCGACTAAACTTGCCGATATCTTTATGGAAAAGAATAAAAGTTATGATGCGACTGGTCAGTTTGGCATTAAAACCGATACAGGTGATATTACCGGTAAGATTATCGAAGAAACTTTTGTCCCAGAGTTTACAAAAAAAGATTTAGCGACTGTTATTGCTAGTTTTATTGGCGAATATAAGTATTTACCACCCATGTATTCAGCGATTAAACAAGACGGTAAAAAGCTTTATCAGTTAGCCCGCAAAAATATTACTGTTGAACGTCAGGAACGAGTATCAATTATTCATGAAATTAGTTTAGAAGCTTATTATGAAAAAGAAAATATAAAATATTTCTCTATTAAAGTTAAAGCCGAAAAAGGTCTTTATGTGCGTAGTTTAATTGAAGATATCGCGGCAAAAATGAATACGTGCGCCACAATGAGCGCTTTAAGAAGAACGGCTAGTGGTGATTTTAAAATAGCACAAAGTTATAAGATGGAAGAAATTGAAAATGGTAATTACAAAATTATTAGCTTAGAAGAATTATTTAAGGATTATCCAAAGTTAGAAGTTAATGATTATCTCGCGAATCTCGTAAAAAATGGCAATATCTTAGATGAAAGACAAATTAAAACCGAAAGCTATTTCTTGGTTTATAATAATAAAGAGTTAATCGCTATTTATCAGCCAATTAAAAAGTATCAATACCGACCTTTGGTGATGTTATGAAAATAATAAAACTAGAACAATTAACTGTATTCAATCAAGAAAGCGTTGAATTAAGTTGTGCAATTGGTTTTTTTGACGGTCTTCATTTAGGTCATCAAAAAATCATCAATAGCTTAACAGAAAAAACCAAAGCATTAATTACTTTTGAACAAAACAATAATTATTTATCATCAGTTGAATTAAAAGCTCAATTGCTAAAAGATTTAGGCTTTGAGTATTTAGTAATATTGACCGATAATGTTAATATCATGAAAGCAAGTAAAGAAGAGTTTATTGCCTTTCTTAAAAAAAACAATATAAAAGTAATTGCCTGCGGTCTTGACTTTCGTTTTGGTTACCAAAGAAAAGGCAATATTACAGACTTAGAGGAATTTAGCTTAAATGTCGTTGACGATCAAAAAATTAATGGTCAAAGAATATCATCAACATTAATAAAAGAATTATTAATTAATGAGGATATCAGAATAGTTTCTAAATACCTAGGGAGATATTATCAAATTGAAGGTCAGGTAGTAGAAGGTTTTAAGCTTGGCAGGACAATTGGCTTTCCAACGATTAATATTGATTATCAAGGTTATTTTTTACCTAAAGCCGGTGTCTATCAAGTCAGATGTACGGTAGATAATCAATGTTTCGATGGAATGGCAAATCTTGGTTTTAATCCAACTGTTAGCAGTACTCTAAATAAAAAACTAGAAATACATCTTTTTGATTTTAATCAGGAGATTTATGGAAAAACAGTAAAAGTTGAATTTTTGAATTTTATCCGAGAAGAGAAAAAATTCAATACTTTAGAAGCATTAAAAGAAGCTATTGATAATGATAAAAAAAATATTATAAAAAATTTGAAATCAAGCTAAAAGTATATTTACTAGGAAAACGCATATATTTTCAATAATACTTGTACAATTGGCTTAATTATGTTAAAATAAGGAAAACAGGAGGCGTTATAAATGAAATTAGTTATGGCAATTGTTTCTAACGACGATGCGAATAAGGTTATGAGTGAACTTATAGCCAATCGCTTTATGGTCACAAAACTAGCAACAACAGGTGGCTTTTTAAAAAGTGGTAATACGACAATGATTATCGGGGTTGACGATAAATCTGTACCTGATGTCGTTAAAATTATTCAAAGAGATTCTGCAAAACGCAAAAAATTAGTTCCTAATGCCGTTGTCAGCGAATTTGGGGTTTTAAACTCGACACCAATGGAAGTTAATGTTGGTGGATCAACAATTTTCGTACTTGATGTTGCGGAATTTCATAAATTATAGAGAATATGTAAAAAAAGACTTGCTTTTTAAGGCAATAAAGTGTATAATTATTAAAGCTTATTTCTGAGGTTACGGGAAACTCCAACCCATATTTCGGTTTAAGTTATAAAAAAAATTTAAAGGAGGAAATAAAAATGTTATCAAAACAACAAAAACAGGAAATTATTGCAAAATATCGGATTAATGATAATGATACAGGATCATCAGCTGTTCAAATTGCGATTCTAACTGCTGAAATGACACTTTTAACGGAACATTTAAAAGTTCATAAGCATGATTTCCATTCTAAGCGTGGTCTTTTCCAAAAGATTGGACAACGTAAAAGACTTCTTAATTACTTACAAAGAGAAGATCTTAAACGTTATCAAGCTATTACACAAAGCCTTGATATTCGTATCAATAAACAAAGTAAATAACTAATAAGAATTAATTCGGATAGCTGGATTAATTCTTTTTTTATTAATTTTTTTTAAAATAATAAGTAAAAAAGAACTTTTAATAATAAACCTCTTGACTCTTACTGTGGGGAAGCATTTAAAATAGATTCAAACAAAAATTCAGGAGGAGTTAATAAAATGAGTAATTTAACAAAAATTCAGGATATATCCATTACTAACGTGAATTTGGAAAAAATGTCTTTAAGGTATTTTGATGATGAACCAGAAGGAGGTTATAGAGGAAAATATTATTTAACGGACCAAAAAGAACTGATTATTGTTTCTGAAGGTTTTGAAGAAGCGGATTACATTGGTCTTCAGACCAGTGATTGCTTCAAACTTCCGTTAAGAATGGATGTTGTACTGAAATCAACTAGCGAAATGTGGTTACACTATAATAAAGGCGGATTAGCCCTTAATCATGATACTGATGGTTTATTTTACATCCATGCCAATGATATATTTACAGGTCAGCATAAATCGTATCGCATGGAAAAATTAGCTTTGAATGATTATACAGAAATTTCATGGGTTCTAGATTATAGTGAGGCCAAAATTTACATCAACGGCAAACATTTCCATACTCATGTATGGCCTTCAGCTATGCCCGCCGCAGAAAAAGCTGAAATCTTCGCACCCGTGGCTGTAACTGCTGGAAACAAAAACATGATAACAGTAAAATCAATAAAGGTAACCGAATCAAAAATTACTGCATCTGATATCAACAGATTATTAGAGGTGACAGAAAAATATAATCAAAGATTATCTAACGAAAGCGTATTATTAATAAACCTGCCAAAATCCAAGGCAATCACATCTGGTTGGCTTTGGTGGGATAATTTAATTAAAGAAGATAATTTTGGAGGTTGGATTAAGAAAAATACGCATCTATGTAAAGAGGTCTTTGGCGAAAATCCTGTTTACTGCATTGACAAAAGAGCTGATTTTCATTATGATAAAGCCTGCATGAACATTACCGTACACGATAATGTCACAAGTGATGAAGCCGCACCATATGAGCTTATAGACTTTGTAGGAGGGTTATATGCGGCATTACATTACCCGATGAATTCCGAATACTGCGATGAGATGTATCGCATAATTATGAAATGGCTTGAAAATAGCAATTTTGAATATGATAAAACACGTTATTTAATAGCTCAGGAAATTTACGGGTCTTGCCCAGAAATTAAAGAAGGTCTTGGTTGTCATCAATTACTTAGATGTGTGCCGATTAAAATTCGTGAAAAATAAGATATGCTAATAAAACAGGAGAATAAAATGAAAAATCTAACAAAGATTACAGATATGTCAACTAAATATGGCATATCCGCAAGAACATTACGTTATTATGAAGATATTGGACTAATCACTAGTAGTCGTACAAATGATTATGCCTATCGTTTATATGATGAAACAGCTGGAAAAAAGTTGGAACAAATATTGATTCTAAGAAAATTAAACATTAGTATTAAAGATATTAATCGAATTTTCAATTCAACAGGCAGTGAAATTGTTTTGGATGTGCTAAGTAAAAAAGTCGATGACATTGACAATGAAGTTTCACTGCTGCATGAATTGAAACAAATTGTTTTAACTTTTATTCGTCATATTGAAAAGATTGATTTCAATAAAGAAGCTGATGTTAAAAAGCTTTATGATTCAGCCAAAGAAATTGAACAACAACTTGTTAATGTGGAATATGAAGGTAATAAATCTAGTTTCATACGATTATTAGAAGTACATGATAAGCTTAAGCAAAGACAACAGCACGTAATGATAACAAACTTACCTTCTGGAAGGGCTGTAACTTCTGGCTGGGTCTGGTGGGATGATGATATTATGAATGAAGGTGGCTTTAATCAATGGGCCTGGGCTAATAAACATTTGTTTAAAGAAGCTTTCTTCAACTCGGCAATATATTATGTTGAGCGAAGTGCCGATTTTCATGGTGGTATGGTTTGTATGAACTTCATGGTAAATGATAATGTTACTGAAGCTGAGATTGCGCCTTATAAGTTTGTTGATTTTGAAGGTGGAATCTATGCTTATATGCATGGTTTGGAGTCAGATGCAGAATATTGTGATGTGATGTATTACAATATCTTAAAATGGTTGGAAGATAGTGAATTTGAACGCGATGAAAGCCGTGATCTTTTTGCCCAAAGCACTTGTTTAGGAACTAAATGGGAAATTTGGAAAAGTTATAAGCAGTTTCAAAGATATGTACCCATTAAAGTGCGGACAGGGATGAAGAACGCCGTTAGTATTTATGGCAAGAATGAACAAAAAGCAATTATAAAGAAATTTTTTACAGCTTTTAATGAAAAGTTTGGAGGCAACCTAGAAAGACACTATACCGATTTTGATTTTGATAAAGCTGAAGATGATTGTGCTCATGTTGCATATGTAGTAAAAAAAGATGTGAAAGCTGGAGTATCTGTTGTCTTGCAATTAAATGCGGATAAACATGATCCTTGTGCCTTTATCGGTTTTGCGATGCTAAATAAAAAGCAAGAATACTTTGGCGATAAATTAATAGTAAATGACCTTCGGAAACACTACGGCATTAAAGAGAAAAAGCTGACTGAGCATTATATTTGTTTTGAGCCCTTAATATTTGAAGAGGAAGAAATAAAATTGATTAATTCCGATAATGGTTATGGAAACTATTTAAAACTTTTTGATTCTAAGAAGTTTGATGAAATTGTTGATAGTGCAGTTAAGCAAGCTAAGAAGTTTTTTGATAAATTAAGATAATATATAATTATAAGAACTAATTCAGATTAAATGGATTAGTTCTTTTTAATTTAAACAAAGAAAAAAATGCTGAAAATCCAAAAATTACTTTTTAAAGTAATACAAACATAGTATAATATTTATAACGAATGGGGATGAAATAGGATGAAATTTATTGAATCTGAAGTAGTTGAATTAAAAAAAGAATTTTCTGAAACAATTGAGAAAGAAATTATATCGTTTTTGAACACTAATGGTGGAACTATTTATATTGGAATAGATGATACTGGTAATATTATCGGTGTAAATAGAAGTGATGAAATATTAAGGAATATTGCTGATATAATAACTACTAAAATATTGCCTACCGCAACCGAATTAGTTAAGAGTTCTGTTGAGTTAATTAATAATAAACTAGTCGTTGAAATTAGAGTTATTAAGGGAATTAAGCATCTATATTATTTGAAAAAATTTGGTTTATCTCCAAACGGTTGTTACGTCAGGATTGGAACTAGTTGCAGGAGCTTAAATGATGAAGAAATTGCGATTAGATATAATTCTGACAATTTAAAACGAGCAACTATTTCTGAAATTCCGTCTCACAGAAAGAATTTAACATTTGGCATTTTGAAAAATTATTTTATACAAAATAAAAAGCATATAAATGAAGAAACATTCGAAGAAAATTTAAATCTAAGAACCGAAGATGGAAAATATAATTATTTGGCAGAACTATTGGCAGATGAAAATGATTTATCAATTAAAGTCGCAAGGTTTGACGGAACAGATAAAAGTAAAATACTTCAAAGAAACGAGTATGGCTTTACTTGTTTATTATTAGCTATGCAAAAAGCCTTTGATTATTGTGATGTAATAAATGTTACTAAGACAACAATAGTGCCGCCAAATAGAATAGATGAAAGATTATTCGATATGGAGGCTTTTAGAGAAGCTTGGTTCAATGCTTGTTTGCATAACTTGTGGATTGAAAAAGTTCCACCGGCGGTTTATGTATTTAGCGATCGAATTGAGATTGTTTCAAACGGAGGGATTCCTAATAATTTAACGGAAGAAGATTTTTTTAACGGAGTCAGTAAACCTGTTAATGATGAATTATCTAAAATATTTTTACAGTTAAATTTAATGGAGCAAATGGGATTTGGAGTACCTGCTGTAGTTAAAAGTTATGGAAAACAGTCTTATCATATTAGTAAGAGCACCATTATTGTAAGTATTCCGTTTGATAAAAACGTAAAAAAAACAACTAAAGAAAAAACTACACTAGAAACTACACTAGAAACTACACTAGAAACTAAACGAAAAACCGCTAATAAAATCTTAGATTTGATAATTGCCAATAAAAATATAACAATTGTAGAAATAGCTCAAACTTTAAATTTAACTAGAGATGGAGTTAATTATCAAATTAAAGAAATGAAAGAAAAAGGAATAATTGAGCGCGTTGGTTCTACTAAATCCGGTTATTGGAAGATTAATTTTTAAGTCTAGAAGACTTTATACTTATGTATGAGGTCTTTTATTATTTTAAGGCAAAAATTTGCTAACTAAAGCAAACTTTAGGCTCTTTTTTTGCTTTTTGACAAATAAAAACGGATAATATATAATATTATGGTATAATAGTTTGATAATAATAAAAAGTATAAATGAGGAGAATTTATATGACTGAAAAGAAAAAAACATATGAATATGAATTAAGAGGCAAAAAACTAATTGTTGAAGTCGGTGAAATTGCCAAACAAGCAAGTGCCGGAATATTAGTTTATTATGGCGAAACTGTAGTTATTTCTGCAGCTCAAGTAAGTAATCAAGCTAAACCATTGGATTTCTTTCCATTGACAGTTGTTTATCAGGAAAAGCTATATGCGGCTGGAAAAATACCAGGAAGTTTTCTAAAACGTGAAGGAAGACCGACTGAACGGGAAATTTTAGCTGGTAGAGCTATTGATAGGCCAATCAGACCACTTTTTGATGAAGGCTTTCGTAATGAAGTACAACTTATTAACTATGTATTAAGTCATGATCCGGATTGTAGTCCGGAAATGACATCGGTATTTGGTAGTTCATTAGCATTATCAATTTCTTGTATCCCCTTTAATGGTCCAATCGCAGCGGTTGTTGTTGGTCGGATAAATGGGGAATTTATCATCAATCCAACACCAGATGAATTATTAATTTCTGATATTGATTTAACGGTTGCAGGTACTTTTGAAGCAATTAATATGGTTGAAGCTGGTGCTAAAGAAGTTACTGAAGAAGATATGCTTAATGCCATTCTTTTTGGTCACGAAGAAATTAAGAAACTTATCCAGTTTCAATTAAAAATCCAAAAAGATATCGGCCTTAAAAAAATGGATCTTGAAGTTTTTAATGTTGATGAAAAAGTTGCTAAAGAAGTCGTCAAATTTGCTTCAAAGGATTTAATCAAAGCCATCAAAATTAAAGATAAGTTAGAAAGATATGCTAAAATTGATGAAATCAAAGCTAATGCTACAGAGCATTTCGAACAAACTGTTTTTACAAAGCAATTAGATAAATTAACAGTTTTAGATGAAGAAGCTAAAAAAGCTTATTTAAAAACCGTTAAAATAACTTTAGATAAAATCGAAAAAGATGAAGTCAGACGCTTAATCACGGCTGATAAAGTGCGTCCTGATGGTCGTAAAAGTGATGAAATCAGACCTCTTACTTCAAGAGTAGGTTTATTACCAAGAGTACATGGTTCAGGTCTCTTTACTCGTGGTCAGACTCAATGTTTAAGCGTTGTTACTTTAGGCGCAAAAAGCGATAACCAACGAATCGATGGTTTAGATGAAGATTTAAAACGTTTCATGTTACACTATAACTTCCCGGCTTTTTCCGTTGGTGAAACCGGAAGATATATGGCTCCGGGCAGAAGAGAAGTCGGTCATGGCGCTTTAGGTGAAAAAGCACTTTTACAGGTTATGCCTGATGAAATGGAATTCCCTTATACAATTCGTGTTGTTTCCGAGATTCTAGAGTCTAATGGTTCAACATCACAAGCTTCAATTTGTGCCGGAACAATGGCATTAATGGATGCAGGGGTACCAATTAAGGCTCCTGTTGCCGGAATTGCAATGGGTTTAATTATGGATGGCAAAAACTACACAATTCTTACTGACATTCAAGGTATGGAAGATCATCTTGGCGATATGGATTTTAAAGTTGCTGGTACCGAAAAAGGAATAACAGCTTTACAGATGGATATCAAAATTGATGGTATTACAACTGCGATTTTAAAAGAATCTTTAGCGCAAGCAAAATCTGGTCGTTTAGATATTCTTAAACACATGAAAGAAGTAATTCCTACTGTTCGTCCTGAATTAAGTAAATATGCTCCTAAAGTTAAAGTAATGATGATTGATCCGGAAAAAATTAAAGAAGTTATCGGTTCTGGTGGGAAAATTATTACTAAAATTATTGAAGAGTGTAACAACGTTACAATTGATATCGAGCAAGATGGAAAAATCTATATTATGCATTCAGAAATGCAATGGATTGATAAAGCGATTGCTAGAATTGAAACATTAACAAAAAGCGCAGAAGTTGGCATTATCTACACTGGTAAAGTGGTCAGAATCGAAAAATTCGGTTGTTTTGTAGAGCTTTGGCCTGGTTGTGAAGGTTTAGTCCATATTTCCAAATTAGCTAAAGAGAAAGTTGAAACTGTTGAAAGTGTCGTTTCTTTAGGTGATGAAATATTAGTTAAATGTATCAAAATCGATGAAAAAGGTCGTGTTGATTTATCTAGAAAAGACGCTATGTAAAAATGATGAAAAAATTATTTTTACTATTGGGAATTTTATCAATTTCCATGATTTTACTTGTTACAGTTGAAGCCAGTGAAATGCCAAAAAGCTTTCAGGAACTTCATAACAGTAATGGTAATTATGTTATGCCTTCTGAAGGTCAGGTCAGAGGTTTAGTTATTCCTATGCTTTTTGAGGAACGTTCAGAAGAATATACTAGCCAGATGATAGAGACTCTTAACAATCTTTTTAATAACAGAAATGCATATAATAATTTATCAGTTAGCCAATTCTATGATAAAAGTTCGCGTGGAAAATTAAATTTAAGTTTTGAAATTTATAATCCTTTTCAACTAAGCAGGTCGTATCTTGATTATGAAAGAACTGTTTTAAATCGTGGATCATCGTTGATGGTTCAGGAATTTCTTAACGCAACCGAATTAGATCTTGCGGATTTTGACGCTAATAATAATGGTTATGTTGATGCGCTTTATATTATTTATGACCGAGCTTTTGAGAGAGATCATCCCTTTTGGGAAGCCTTTACTAAAGAATATGCTTTCTCGCAAAATTCACCGACAAAAATAAATAATTTTGTTTTTATGAGTTATCAGTTTTTTATCGAATATGGTGCTAGTTATGCAATTCGTGAAACTGGCAGACTTTTAGGTGTAAATGCCTTTGAAAGACTTCGTGGTGAAGATATTATGGATGGCCTTTATGGTGATCATAATCCTTTAAATAAATTGCTTTTAGGTTGGGTAGAACCGATAGTTTGTTATCGAAGCTGTGATTTGAACTTAAAAAGCTTTCAAGATGGCGATTTAATATTAGTAACTGATAAACAAAACTTTAATATCAACTACGATTTATTTTCGGAATTTATCTTGATTGATTATTTTGACGTTAATGCCCCATTAAATAGCTTTAGACGTAATCCTGATATTGGTTTTGAGAAAAGTGGAATCAGACTACAGCGGGCAAATATTACTCTTTATGGTAATGCTCGTGATGGCTTTCACTTTAATAATCAGCTTGTAGAACTTATATCCAGAAACTTAAACGTTAATTTACTGGATTTAACTAATAATCAGGATTTATTTGTTGCTGGTGATTTAATAAGACCAGAAGAGTACACTCAATTATTAAGTTCAACTAAACTTGATTTAGGCTTCAATATTGAAATCAGAGCTTACGAACCAAATTCTCATTTTCATGTTTTAGTGCATTTTGTTAATGAAAGTCCTTATGCGCCAAGAATTGAAGGTGTAGAGGATTTTGAAATCAGAATGAATGACCGGATTGATTTTTTGGCGGGAATAAAAGCCTTTGATCATCAAGGCAGACCAATTGAAGAATTATTTCTGACTGGAACTTTTCCAGTAAATATTCCTGGAACTTACAGAATGGGAGTAATTGCTTATGATGAAGATGGTAATAAAGCCGTAAGTCACTTTATGGTTACTGTCACAACAAGTGCTAACTTTCGTAATGTTTATCTTACATTAGTTGTTTGTTTAGCAATTTTAGGCACAGTTGGGCTGTTCTCTTTTGCTTTTTCGCGTTACCGAAAAGAAAATCAATAAACTAAATTTATGAAAATTTTTGCTTTTATATTTTATTTTAATCGTTTTTCTGTTATAATATAATAGAAATATTCGGATAATCGAGCCTTTTTAAGGTTAGGAAAGTCCATGCTAGCACAGCCTGCGATGGCTGTAGTGTTTGTGTCTAAGAAAACAATAACTTAGAGCACTGTTAATTCAGTGACGGCGAAGAAAAATCTGCCTCCTTTAGGAAACGATCAATCTTCATAACGTGCCACAGAAACGAGTTTTTAGAGAAATCTGAAAAATGAAACGCGGTAAACCCCTCAAGCTAGAAACCCAAAATATGGTAGGGGCACTTTTGTCAAAGAAATGAATGATGACAAGAGGCATAGCAATATGCAGATAAATGATTATCACTTTATTTATTAAAGTACAGAACATGGCTTATAGAATATTTTACAATAAAGGTACCGTAACAAGCGGTGCCTTTATTGTATTTAAAGCAAAAGAGAAAGTATCATTTATTTTTCTCGGTTAATAATAATCTTAAGTTTTTTATTTTTTTTGAAAAAAGTGTTGACAGGCAAAATAATATATGTTATCATATTAACAGTAAGCGATAATGATTATCATTTAGGTATGATTATCGTAAAATAAAAAGGAGAAAATAATATGTCAATGATTGGTAAAAAGGTAGGGGAATTTAAGGCAACAGCTTATTTAAATGGTGAATTTGTGCCTGTATCGAATGAAAGTATCAAAGGAAAATGGAGTGTATTTTTCTTTTATCCAGCGGATTTTACATTTGTATGTCCAACAGAGCTTGGTGATTTAGCCGATAATTATGCTGAGTTCACAAAAATTGGTTGTGAAATTTATTCAGTATCAACTGATACACATTTCACTCATAAAGCTTGGCATGATACATCAGATACGATTAAAAAAATCAAATATCCGATGCTTGCGGATCCAACACACAAAATTTCACAGGATTTTGAAGTACTTATTCCAGAAGAAGGGCTAGCTTTAAGAGGAACTTTCATCGTTAATCCAAACGGAGAAATTGTTTCTTATGAAGTTAACGCTAATAATATCGGAAGAGATTCCGCTGAGCTTTTAAGAAAAGTCCAGGCAGCTCAGTTTGTTGCTAAAAACGGTGATCAAGTTTGTCCAGCTAAATGGAAACCAGGCGCTGAAACATTAAAGCCGAGCTTGGATTTAATCGGTAAATTATAATTACTGTTAAGCCACAGGCAATATTAGCCTGTGACTTTATTATTTAATAAGGAAGGTGAGACTATGAATAACTTATATGATTTAATAATTATTGGGGGCGGTCCAGCAGGACTAAGTGCGGCTATCTATGCGGGTCGGGCTAAATTAAAAACTTTAGTGCTGGAAAAATCGGATATTGGTGGTCAGATAAAAATAACTGCCGAAGTTGTAAATTATCCGGGAGTATTTTCAACAAGCGGTGCAGCCTTAACGATGGAGATGAAGAAACAAGCAGTTAATTTTGGCGTAGAATTTGTTTTTGAAGATGTAACAGAAGTAGATTTCAAAGGTGATGTCAAAAAACTTAAAACTAGTTCAAACCACAATTATGAAGCAATTGCTGTTATTGTTGCAACAGGCGCAAAACCCCGTAAACTAGGCTTTGAAGGTGAAGTTGAATTTGCTGGCAGAGGTATTGGTTATTGTGCAACTTGTGATGGCGAATTCTTTACTGACAGGGAAGTTTTTGTGATCGGTGGTGGTTTTGCGGCAGCCGAAGAAGCAATCTATCTAACTAGATTTGCTAGTAAAGTTACAATTATCGTTAGGGAACCTGAATTCACTTGTTCAAAAACAATCATCGATAAGGTTTTAAGTAATAAAAAAATTGAGGTTAAATATAATACAGAAATTGTTTATGCCCGTGGTGAAAATGTTTTAAAGAAGGCTAAGTTTATTAATAATCAAACTAAAGAAAGTTGGGTTTTTGAATCAGAGACAACTTTTGGAATTTTTGTTTTTATTGGTTATGAACCTATCAGTGATATTATCCGCGATTCAATTGAAACAGATAAAGCAGGTTATGTTCTTGGCAATGAGGAAATGGAAACAAATATAGCTGGTATTTATGTAGCTGGTGATTTAAGGCCAAAAAGACTTAGGCAACTAGTAACCGCCACTTCTGATGGCGCAATTGCCTCAACTAGTGCCGAGAAATATATCGAACAGACAAAAGAAAAACTTGGGATTGTTATTGAGAACAAAGAAAGCAAGCAAGTTCAGGAAGATTTTTTTAGCGATGAAATTAAAAATCAGATTAGATATGTTATGGATCGTTGTGAAAGCAAAGTAACCTTAAATGCTATATTATTAAAAGATAACGAACTATCTACTAATATTAAGGCTTTCCTAACCGATTTTAAGGCGCTTACTAACAAAGTTAGCATCAATATTCATTATCAGGGCGAAAAGCCTGAATTAGAGGCTAAAATAGGGGTTGGAAGCTATCCTTTGATAGCCATATTTGATAAAGATGGTAACTATAGCCGGATTAGTTTCTCTGGTGTCCCTGGCGGGCATGAGTTAGAGTCTTTCATTCTAGCTATCTATAATGTTGCGGGTCCAGGCCAGAGAATCGATGAAGTTTTACTTCAAAGAATTAAATTATTAAATAAAAAGCTAAATTTAAAAGTCGGCATTTCTTTATCTTGTACAATGTGTCCAGATGTCGTACAAGCTGTAAATCGTTTAAGCGCTTTAAACGAAAATATAAGTGCCGAAATGATTGATTTGAAGTATTTTAAGGACTTACGCGATCAACATAGTATTATGAGTGTGCCTGCCCTGATTATTAACGATCAGGAAGTAATCTTTGGCAAGAAAAGTCTTGAAGAGCTTGTTGCGCTTTTGGAAAGTAAATAGTTAATAAACTGCTTTAGATTAAAACTGAGGCAGTTTTTTTATATGTCGAACGATTATACTTGCATATTAATTTCATAAATGATATATTTGTAATAAAGGGGCATATTAAAATGATGAAAATGTTAGATCCTATACAAGATATGAAAAAAATTACAGATGTCATTTTTGAGCAAATGTTCGATTATCAGTGGAAAAAAATTCAACACAGGAATATGAAAGGCATTGTTAAACAGAAATTTGTAAAAAATATTTTTTTTGAAGTTTTGAAAGAATGTCATAGCAAGCTTCTTGATTTTTCAATAAATCCTTTAGATTTTGATATTACTTATGACACAATGGAGCAAGGTAGGATTATTGAACAAATATACTACTATCATCGCTTTTATACTTCATATTTAGGCGATGCAGAAAGAATAGCTAAACAAAATTCCAAGGAATATCAAGCTGAATTAATTAATGTTGTATCAGGAAATATCTTGGTTGGTGACTTGCACAAGGTAAATTTTTTGACAGAAGCAACAATGAACTCCCCCGAAATAATTGTATATAAAATTTTCGCAGACAGAATAATAGCAAAAATGGCAGAATATACAAATAAACAACAATGTATAATTTCAACTTTAATAATCTATTTTATGAGCGCAGTTAAAGCAATCGTAAATTTAATCGCAGAAGGACAAGGAAGTTCTGCAGTTCCTTTGTGGAGACAACTTCATGAGCAAGAATGCATTATTACTGTATTATTGAAAAGTGATGAATCTGCAATTGATGCATATTGGAATCATCAAAGATTTTATAATCTTCAGTGGTACGATAATAAAGAATTAGAAGAAGAGCTTAAAGGAAAGATGAAGGACTCGGGAGAAAAAAAACGTCGCAACTACATTAATTATGGTTGGCTACTTGAGATAGATGACTTTAAATGCGAATTCAATAAATCATATGAATTAAACTTTAAAAATGGATTGCAGGCTTTTGCTGGTCAAAGTCAAAGGTATGATGCTTTTGCTAATGCAAGTATGATTATTCATTCTTCAGGAAAGATGCTAGCAATTAGCAGTGAAATGTATTATGCATCTGTAATGCAAGACCTATATGATACTATATCTCACCTCACACCTCAGTTAATTCAATACCTAGAGACAAACAAACAAAAGTATTTTAGTCAAGAAGAAGACTATACAAATTTAATTTGGTCAATAAACCGAGATTTAGAACAACTTAAAAATAATAATGATATAATAGCAATTAAATTTTCAGCATAAAGGATTAAGAGAATTGATTATTTCTCTTTTTTTATTTATTTTTATCTAAATAATTCTATTATTTAAGGCTGTTTTATTGACTTTTTGTTGATATTTACTTATAATATTCCTAGATGAATTTTATGCTTATCTGAAAGAGGACTCAATATATGAACCAAAAAGAATTGGAAATACTTAAAGCACGACAAAAAAATATTCGAAATTTTTCGATTATAGCGCATATAGATCACGGTAAATCTACACTAGCTGATAGAATTTTAGAAGTTACTGGTATGATTACCCAAAGGGAAAAAAAGGACCAGCTTCTTGACTCTATGGAACTGGAACGCGAACGAGGCATTACTATTAAGCTTAATGCCGTACAGCTTAAATATAAAGCTAAAAATGGTGAAGACTATATTTTTCATTTAATTGATACACCGGGTCACGTTGACTTTACTTATGAAGTCAGCCGTTCACTGGCAGCTTGTGAAGGGGCAATTTTAGTCGTTGATGCCTCACAAGGAATTGAAGCTCAGACATTAGCTAATGTTTATTTAGCATTAGATGCAAATTTAGAGATTGTGCCAGTTATCAATAAAATTGATTTACCTTCAGCTGATCCGGAAAGAATCAAAAAAGAAGTTGAAGAAACAATCGGCCTAGATACTTCAGGCTTAGTATTTGCGAGTGCCAAAGAAGGAATAGGTATTCCGGAAATCTTAGAAAATATCGTTAAATATATTCCAGCTCCCGAAGGAAAGATTGACGCTCCCTTAGAAGCTTTAGTTTTTGACTCGGAATATGATATTTATCGCGGTGTTATTCCTTATATCAGAGTTGTTAATGGGACAATTCGTAAGGGTGATAAAATAAAAATGATCGCAACTGGTGCTAGTTATGAAGTTATTGATGTTGGCGTAATGACTCCGAAAGAAGAAAAAAGAGACTTTTTAACTGCTGGCGATGTTGGCTTTTTAACGGCTTCAATCAAAGAAATAAATACCGTTCGGGTCGGTGATACAATTACATCGACAACTAATCCTACAAATAAAGCCTTACCTGGTTATCGGATTTTAAATCCAGTTGTTTTCTGTGGACTTTATCCGATTGATGCTAGTAAATTTGTTGCGCTAAAAGATGCTTTAGATAAACTTAAACTTAATGATGCATCCTTATTATATGAACCAGAAACCTCTCAGGCCTTAGGTTTTGGTTTTCGGACTGGTTTTTTAGGATTATTACATATGGATATTATTCAAGAGCGTATAAATCGTGAATTTAATATTGAATTGATTGCGACAGCGCCTTCGGTTATTTATGATGTTTATTTAACTGATGGGACAATGCTTAAAGTCGATAATCCTGCCCAACTACCACCACCACAAAGAATTTCTTATATAGAAGAGCCTTATGTAAAAGCCTCCATTATGGCTCCGACTGATTATGTTGGACCAATTATGGAAATTTGTCAGAAGAAGCGCGGTATTTTTATTGATATCCAATATTTTAACGAACGCCGAGTTACAATTAAATATGAAATTCCGCTTTCAGAAATCGTTTATGATTTTTTTGATCGCTTAAAATCAGCTACTAAGGGCTACGCTTCGTTTGATTATGAAATGGGCGAATATAAAGAATCAAAACTCCAGAAAATGGATATTCTTCTTAATGGCGAAATAGTAGATGCCTTGTCCGTTATCGTTCACAAAGATTTTGCTTATAATCGCGGAAAGATTATTACTGATAAACTTAAGGATTTAATTCCAAGACAGCAGTTTGAAGTGCCAGTACAGGCTTCTTTAAATAATAAAATAATTGCCAGAAGCACAATTAAGGCTTTACGCAAAGACGTTTTAGCTAAGTGTTATGGTGGTGATATTAGCCGTAAGAAAAAGCTTTTAGATAAGCAAAAAGCCGGAAAAAAACGGATGAAAGCCGTTGGTAGTATTGAAGTTCCACAAGAAGCTTTTATGGCTATCTTGGCTAACGATGAAGATTAGAGAGTAAAATTGGGAATTCTCAATAAGAAAAACTCCCGGAAAGGGAGTTTTTTATTAATTAAATTTAAAATATTTAGGAAAAGAAGTGTGCTAAGACACCAAATATTCTTAAAGCATATAATGACATACTGACAACTAACGTCAGAAATAAGACAATTTCTAATATAAAAATAAATTTTCTCAAGCTTTTTACCTCTTTTCAATAATATTACTCGTTTATATTATATCTAATAATGCTTTTAAAGTCAACTATTTTACGATTTTTTTCACATTTTTTCACAGCCGGGAGGAAAGTAAATGTTAGGTCTATATATTCATATACCATTTTGCCAGACAATTTGTTCATACTGTGATTTTCCTAAACGGATTGCCAATTCAAGAGAAATGATCAAAGAATATCTGCAATCCTTAAAAGTAGAAATGGAAAGTTATCGTAAGCATTTCTTTGAAGTTTGTTCGGTATATATTGGCGGTGGAACTCCCAACTCATTAAGTGATGAAGAGCTGGATTTATTATTATCTTATATCAGTATCGAAGGCTTGCATTTGAAAGAATTTACTATCGAAATTAATCCAGAATTATTAACAGAAAATCAAATCAAAATTTTAAAAAAACATCAGATAAATCGCATTTCCATCGGTGTTCAAAGTTTTCAGCCTGAACTATTAAAAATACTTAAACGTAATCATGATAAACAGCTGGTTTTAAAAGCTGTCAAAAGTCTAAAAGAAGCTGGTTTTGATAATATCAGTATTGATATGATTCATTCGATTCCAACGCAAAAAATAAGCGATTTGAAAGCTGATTTAAATGAAGTTATCAACTTAGATGTCCAACATATTTCCTATTATGGCTTATCGATTGAAGATAAAACTATGCTTAAATTGGAAATTGAAAAAAATAAATACAAAATAATTGATGAAGATTTATCTGTTGAATTTTTCCAGACAACTAAAGAAAATTTACAAAATAATAATTTTACTCATTATGAAATTAGTAATTTTGCTAAAGATAATTATCAGTCATTCCATAATACTCTTTACTGGCGCAATCAAAAATATATTGGAATCGGTGTCGGCGCAGCTGGTTATCTTGATAATGTTCGTTATAACAATAACAATTATTTTAAGGATTACAGAATAAGCCCAATTATGTCTGAAGAAATACTTACTATAAAAGATCAATTGACTTATGAGATAATTCTTGGCCTTAGGCTTTTAACCGGACTTAATATAGTAGCGATTAATCTAAAATACAACATTGATTTTTTTAGGGATTATCCAATAGTAAATGAACTTATAAAGCAAAAATTGTTGATTTTCCAAGATGGTTTTCTCTTTCTTTCTGAAGAAGGAATTTTAATCTCTAATCAAGTTTTTGAAAAATTCGTATAAGGCGGTAAATTATGGCTATTGAACATGAGTTTAAAGAATTTAAATACTATCTTCAAAATGAATTAGGTCTAGCTAAAAATACTGTATTAGCCTATGAACGCGATATCAGTACTTATGTTTATTATTTAAAGAAATATCCGAAACTAAAAAGTTTTCGGGAACTTGAAGAAATTCATCTGAAGAATTATATAAATACCTTAAAGAAGGATCACTTAAAAGCTTCATCCTACTCCAGAAAGATTTCAGCTTTACGATCTCTCCATAAATTTCTTTCACTAGGAAAAGATTCCTGGACAGATGAAGATCTTGGACTTACCCTTAAAAGTCCAAAACAGGAACAAAGATTACCTAATGTTTTAAATCAAGAAGATGTATTTATGATTCTCGATTCAATAAAAACAGATACTGAACTTGGCATGCGCAACAAAGCAATGTTAGAACTCTTATACGCAACCGGTCTTCGGGTTTCTGAACTTTTAGACTTAAGAACCTCTGATTTACATATAAATCAAAGTTATCTGATTGCTCGTGGTAAAGGTGATAAGGAAAGAATCTTACCAATAAATGATGCTTGTTTGAACTTGCTTAGAGATTATATTATTAAAGTAAGACCTAAATTATCTAAAGCACCTTTACCTTATCTTTTTTTAAATTCTAGCGGGAAGAGGTTATCCAGACAAGGTTTTTTTAAACTTTTAAAGAAAATCGCGCTTGAAGCTGGCGTTTATAAAGATGTTACGCCGCATACAATTAGGCATTCCTTTGCCTCACATTTATTAAATAATGGTGTCGATTTACGTTTTGTACAAGAACTTTTAGGTCACGAAGATATCAGTACAACGCAAATATATACGCATCTGGACAAGAAACGTCTTAAAGAAATTTATGAGACAAGTCATCCTCATGTTGTAAAAGCAAAAACTAAAAAGAATCAATAAAATAGGAAGGTTTGAAAATAATTATGAAGTTTAAAAGAATATTTTTAGTAATCATCGATTCAGTTGGTGTCGGCGCTTTGCCTGATGCGAAGGACTTTAATGATGATAATCCTCATACTTTGAATTCAGTTTTGAAAGCTAAAAAGAAGCTGCAAATTAAGAATCTAAAGTCACTTGGCTTAGGGAATATTGAAACAGTTTTATCAGGTTATCAGGAGGCTAGTCCAATTGGTTCTTATGGTCGCTTAGCTGAGATTTCCAAGGGAAAAGATACGATGACTGGCCATTATGAATTAATGGGCTTAAAAGTTACAGAACCATTTATGACTTTTACCGATACAGGTTTTCCTGATGAACTTATCCAAGAATTAGAAAAGCAAACTGGCGAAAAATTCATTGGCAATATCGCCGCTAGCGGAACTGAAATAATTAAGGAGCTTGGCGAGCAACAATTAAAAACAAAAGAATTTATTATCTATACTTCAGCTGATTCAGTTTTACAGTTAGCCGCAAATGAAGATGTTATTCCCTTAAATCGACTATACGAAGTTTGTGAAATTGCCCGTAAGATCACTTTGAAAGAGGAGTGGAAAGTTGGTAGAGTTATTGCCCGTCCTTTTACCGGTGACTCTAAAGAGAACTTTAAACGAACTCAAAATCGCCATGATTATGCTTTAAAACCTTTTGCCAAAACGGTCCTAAATAGTTTAGAAGAAAATAAATTAGCCTCTATTTCAGTCGGTAAAATTAAAGATATTTTCGATGGTTATGGAATCACAGAAAGCCATAAGGCGAGCACGAATGATGAGGGAATGGATGTAACAATTGCCCTCACTGAAAAAAGTTTTAAAGGATTGGTATTTACTAATCTTGTTGATTTTGATGCTTTATACGGGCATAGACGTGATCCATTAGGTTACGCTGAGTGCTTAGAGGAATTTGACAAAAAGTTAGAAATCTTACTTGCTAAAATCGGCCCTGATGATTTATTAATTGTGACGGCTGATCATGGAAATGATCCTAGTCATAAAGGAACAGATCATACAAGAGAGTACGCTCCGTTACTTGTTTATAATCCTAATCTGCAAGCAATCAATTTTAAAACCAGAGACTCTTTTGCGGATGTTGGTGCGACGATTGCGGATAACTTTGATTTAGAGAAACCAGCAATTGGCACGAGCTTTTTAAAAGATCTTAAACGCAAATAGTTATATCATAATTTTAAAATTTCAAAAGTAATCTGATATCAATAATCAGATTATAGAATTTGATAAGGCATTAGATAGACTTTTCAAAATTACAAAATTCGTCAAATTTTTCAATTGCTGATTTAGAACATTTTAATAAAACTACATTAACAAACAGATCCGATTTATTAGGCTTTTAAGCTAGTAATCAGATCTGTTTTTTATTTAAAATAATTAAATTATTAGTTTAAATCGAAATCACCTAAATCCTTTAATTTGCGGTTTCGATTGTTTATAATCTATCGATTATTTTTATATTAATTTCTTGTCAATAAAATAGGGCATGTATGGTAAATAAAAAAATTTCAAAAACAATCTAATATCAATAATCAGATTACGGCATTTAATAAGGCATTAGATAAGCTTTTTAAAATTACAAAATTCGTCAAATTTTTCAACTAAGATTTAATCAATTTAAGGCATAAAATAATCTTCAAAAAACATAAACTTTATGAGATGATTTTTGGCCCAAAAAATGAAGAAGAATCAGGCTTTAAAAACAGCAGATTTTTTCAAATAAAATGATCGAAAAAAACGCCTGTTTTGAAGCTTGTTTTTAGTCCCTGATTTAAGGCTAACCCCAGGTTAATAAAAGCCTTAATCGAAACAAGAAAAAACTAAAAAACTGATTTTCAATTTCTTATAATGCATCATTCAAATTAGCTGATCATAATAAAATATTAAAAATATAAATGATTTAAAAGAGTGGCTAGCTAATCAAACACAATCTCATTTTGTGAACCGCATTGAATTTACTTCACTCCAGCAAAACAAATAATAGTTCGAAATCAGGATTACCAATCGGTCTTAATTGCTCAATAAAACAGAGCTTCAAAAATTAAGTTAATAGCTTTTTTCTTTCTTCAAAATCAAAAGCATTCATTTTCTGATCATCATAATTTCTTAATTTATTTACTTAAATCAGAGATTATTAACGAGCTCATTTAAGCTAATTTTATTGACGCATTTAAACGAATCGAGTTATTAAAAACTGAATATTCATACATCTCGATTTTTATGAAAAAGACAAATTAGTAAAATAATGTGAATGGATTGCCTGACAACAGCATAGCATTTTAATGTACTTATTGTTTATTTTAGTTTCACAATTAAATCCAATTTCTGAAAATTATTTCATTGTTTTCATTAACTTTCATTAAGATAATATAACAATTAATAACCCATTCATATACAAAAGATAAAGCTCAATCTCTTTAAATCGATCTAGTTTAAATGCCTAAAATCATGGTTTTAATCAAAACTATCGAAATCGAATATATTAATTATCAATTGGCCCGAAATCAGTCGAGAATAATGACATTAATTAATTTTCAAACGAAAAAGCCCAAAGTTAACAAAATAAAAGTTATCAACTTTCCCACAAAATACACCAAACCCGCATAGTTATTGCACTATATTAAGGTTTACATAATATATATTATCGGAACAAATACAATAATTAGAAAATAAAGAGAGAAACATTATAATGGTTATTAAATGCCCTCTCTTCCGATATAAAGCGCCTGAATAGCCGCCGAAATTTTCCGCTAAACTACGCATTTTGCGTAAAAATGATATGTTTATTTTGAAACTCGACAATAAATTTCAAATCGAGGATTCAATTAGTTTATAATGTACTTCCTCAGGTTATTTAAGGCTTATATTACGTTTTTGGCCTTATATTTGCTGTAGGCTTCTGCTGTCTTGAAAATTGAAAACGTCTATATTCTATTTATTTAAATTAAATAAAAATGCCGTTTTATGAAAACAAGCTTTTTTGCTTTCATATTTTTTTTATGCTTAAAATCATAAAAATTCGAGAAATTTATGAAAATGAAATTTAAATCGAAAATTTAATTTCTGATAAATCATCCATCTCAATTCGTTTAAATGCGCCTCATTTTTTTACTTTTTAAAAAGAAAAAATCCCAGTAATTTTAATCACTGAGATTTATTTTTTTATTAGGCTGTTTCTTCATTCGCAAAATCATCAATCGTAAATTGGTAATTCTCGCGGCGAAATTTTTCTGGCGGTTTGACAAGCCTGATCCATTTGGCACTTCGACCCGTCCCAAGGGGACGAATCTTATTTTCATCTTTCAGACGTTTTAGTGTCTTGTCGATTGTTGAGATGCTGACATAAGGAAATTTCTTGACAAGCTCTTCTTTTGTAAAAATCTCTTTGCCGTTGATAATGGCATTTTCCAGAAAGTCGCGCTTCTTAATATTCTGATCAAAAAGATAGTCTTCCATATCGTGTTCAATCTTTTGATAACATTCCAAAAGTGTCTTAATAATTTGCCGGTTTAAAGGCTCAGTTTGTGAATAGCCTTCTTCCCAATTAAAACTCGCTTGCATCGTCGCTTTTTTATAAGCCGCAAGGTTATTAAAATAAGCCTCAAAAAAGCTGGCAAATCGAAACGGTTCAAACTTCTCTTTAAACAACATAATGTAAAGTAAAATCAAACCTATTTCTTCATTGTGATTTCTAAAAACTTGCATGTTAATAAAATCAACATAAAAGTTTGTGATCAAAAGTGTAAGCTCAAAATTTTTAGAAGCTAGTTTTTCCATAAACTGATTTGTCAGTTCTTCAAGGTCATTTCGCTTCAAAGTAATTTTTCTTTCTGTCAGTCCAAGATGGGTTGTTGTGATCTCTTCTTTATAAGAAATTTTATCAACGCCCTTATAAATCATATTAGCGAAATCCTGAATGACATTTGGCAAGAGCTCAAAGTTTGAAATTGCACTATGAAGATAGATAAAGCTTTTGCGCAGATTATCCGCGAACATCTCTATTTTATTTTTAGGAGTTGCATTCTTTTCTAAAATCAATTTCAAACGATGTTCAGTTATATCTAGTTCAAATATTTTAATAAAGAAACTAACGTCCCGGTTAATCACCAGATTAGCGATTTTCTCAGCATTAGTTTCAAAGACTTCATGATAATAAAAATTCTTCCCCTTGAATTCATATAAACGAATCATATCCAATACCAGATCAATCTTTAAAATGATCCGGTCCATATTATTTAAACAATGCATAGCTTAATCGTAATAAAACGAGGAACCGCCTATGAATTCTTTAAGCAGGGAATTTGCTGGGACAAACTTATCATCAATATCTTCAAAATAACGTAAAAATTTTACTAAACGATTAGCCGTTATATAAAACTCATGATCGCGGCTGATTGCTTCTAAGGCTTCTAAAGCATACTTCTTAAGAATTCCGATCTCATAGGTAAGCTCGCTATTAAAAACGTAATCGCTTGTTTCCTGGTTCGGATAAATCCATTTGAATTCACCTCGCCTTACTGAAGGCCACATTCTTAAAGTATCAGCTGGAACTGTATTTCTGTATTCCTTATCTCTGACGATTCTTCTTAATAATCGGATATCGGTTATACTTATCGGGTTATGATAATCGATATGATATTGCGGATGCGGAGAAATATAGATTTTATATTTTTGGTGATGCGGAATATAACTTGTCAATTCTTCGTTTAAAGCATGAATGCCCTCAATAAGAATCGGCATCTCTTCTGAAACCTTTACAGGCGTCCTAAAACTGCGCTTGCCGAGTTTAAAATCAAATCTTGGCAAGGAAACCTCTTCACCAGAAATCAGCTTTTGTAAATCGCTGTTAAATAATTCAACATCTAAAGCATGAAGATGCTCAAGGTCTGGTTGACCGAATTCATCTTTAGGTGCTTCTGCCTTGGGTTTATAGTAATCATCAATTGAAACTAAAAATGGTTTAATGCCTCTTGTTAGAAGTTCAATTCTTAAACGGTTTGTAAATGTAGTTTTACCGCTTGAGGATGGACCCGCAACACAAATCAAACGAAGATTTTCCATTTGGCTTTTAATGATAACACCAAGCTCCGCAATCATATTAGAATGTCTTGTTTCACACATATTAACAAAATCACTTAAGCGACGTTCTTTTTTGTAGGCATTTATTTCGGCAATTGTTTCAGCGCCAACGATTTGGATCCAGCTCTTTTCTTCCCTTAACGTTCTACCAAACTGCACATCATCAACAAACTCCGGAATTAAACCCTCACTTTCGCTTCTTGGAAACTGAATAATAAAGCCTGGGTTATACAAACGAAACTTAAATTTATTTAAAACACCAGTCCTGTTGACCATTAAGGAATACATGTAATTATAATAACCATTACATTCATACAAATGAACAAAATCATTTTCCCGGTATTTTAAGACTTCAACTTTATCGTAAAAATGGAATTGGTCATAAATTGCTAGCGCTTTATCCTTAGTTACCGTAATCCGCTTAATCGGATAATCCTGTTTAACAAGTTGTAAAACTTTTTTTTGCAGTGCTTCCAAAAAAGCAGTATCGACCTTTTTTTCTGACTTACGAATCTCACAATATAAAGCTCGGCTTACAGAATAATCAAAGCTTAATTGCATAGTTGGGTCAAGTTCAAAGGCTGCCATTGAGATAAGATAACGCAAGGATGCTTCATAAACTCGGGAAACATCATAATCAGCTGCTGTCAGAAATTCAACTTTTGCATTATAGGCAAATTCATAGTTTAACTCTCTTAAGGCATTGTTAACTTTTGCGACATAATATTTGTCTTTTTCTTTATTAGTTAAAAGATCGCCAAGACGAATTTTTTTATCAAATGTTTGTTTTTTGCCAAGAAAACTAACTTCAAACATTCTAACATCTCTCCTTTTTATTTTTTAATCATCGAACAGGTCATCAAAAATCGTCAGGTTCTTAAACTTTTTGGACTTTTCTTTGGAAACTTTTAATTCCTCATCTAGTTCTTTAAAGATATCTAAATCTTTTTCAGGCTCTTTTTTAATCAGACGAATAATTTCCTCACCATTATTTTCGGCAATAGGTTCATTAGTTTCCGGACCATTTGCGGTTTCAATTAAAAGCTTTAAGGAAGTCCCGTATTCCTTTTCTGGAACAAATTCTTTCCCTAGCTCTGTAGGCAAATACTTTAAGTTAAAACAACTTGTAAAGAAGTTAGTCTGACTGGTTATGACTTTGACCTTAGTATCTTCTTTATATTGACTAGCCGTCATTTTAGCGATACTGACGCAATAATGCGGATTAGTCTTAATCTCTTTGATAATTCTGGAGCCTGATCGCGCCCGACGCATTAAACGGACTTCTGAAACCTTAACCCGCTTAAGGAAGCCGCGTTGCGTTAAAATGATAAAGTCATCTTTGTTTTTAACATAAATGCCACAGCTACATGTATCGCCATCAGTTAAATTCATACCTTTAACGCCAGCCGCATTAGTCCCTAAAACTGCAATCTCATTAGCTAGAAAGCGGATTATGTTACCTCTTGTTGTGGTAATTAAAACTTCCTGAGGATAAAGTATTTTATCAACACTGACAACAAGATCATCAGCGTTTAACTTAATCGCTCTGACTGGTTTGGAGTAACGGGTCACAAGCAATTCTTTTAAAACAATCTGTTTGACATATCCGTTTTTGGTCGTAAATAACAAGTGCTCTGGTTGGTCAAAGTCACGGATATCAAAACAATCGATAATCTTTTCATCTTTTCCGGTTGGGACTAGATTGCTGATATAGGTACCGATATCTTTCCATTTTTGTTCTTCAAGCTGATAAACTGGCATAAAGATATAGTTCCCTAAATTAGTGAACATTAAAAGCGTATCTTTAGTATTAACTTCTTTTAAGAATAAAACCGCATCATTTTCTTTCATGCCGTTTTCTTTAGCCGTCTTGAAACTTTTAGAATTAGCTCGTTTAACATAACCATCTTTGGTAATTTGCACAAAAACATCTTCACTAGAGATAAGTTCTTCTTTATTGATTTTGATTTCTTTAACCTCATCTTCAATTTCCGTTTTGCGCGGCGAAGGAAATAATTCCTTGATTTCCGTTAATTCATCTTTAATAGTTGCTAATAAAACTTTCTCATTTTCCAGAATTTTCTTTAACTTAGCAATTAGTTTAAGCGTCGTATCAGCTTCTTGTTGCAGTAAAACAATGTCTGTTGAACTTAAACGATAAAGTTGTAAGGTAACGATTGCTTCGGCTTGTAATTCTGTAAACTCGAAACGGTTTTGAAGATTAATTTTGGAATCAGCTTTATTTTTAGAAGCTCTGATAATCGCGATTATCTCATCTAAAATTGAAACAGCTTTAATTAATCCCTCTAAGATATGCAAACGGTTAGTTGCTTTATTCAAATCAAAGTTAGAACGATTAGTCACAATTTCCTTTTGATGGTTAATAAAAGCACTAAGGATTTGTTTTAAGCTGAATTTTATCGGTTTACGATTGCTGATAGCGATCATAAGCGGATTATAGGAAATAGAAAGATCGGTTTTTTTCAGAAGATAATTTAGCGTCATTTCATGATTAGCATTCTTCTTTAAATCAATCGCAATTCTTAAACCTTCTTTATCGGATTCATCTCTTACTTCTAAGATATCTTCTAAAACTTTATCAATCCTTAACTGATCAATTGTACGCACTAAGTCAGCTTTATTGACTTCAAAAGGAATTTCAGAAATCGCAATCCGATATTGGCCCTTAGTAATTTCTTCAAAAGTTGTTTTGGAAGCAATTATAATTTTACCGTCGCCCGTTTCATAGATTTTTTTGATTCCGGCAACACCTTGAATAATCCCGCCCGTTGGAAAATCCGGACCCTTAACATAATGCATTAAATCTTCTAAAGTCGCATCAGGATTATTTATTAGCGCAATACAAGCTTCTACTACCTCACCAAGGTTATGCGGAGGGATGATGGTTTTATAACCAGTAGCGATACCATTAGCCCCATTAACAAGCAAATTTGGAAATCGAGTCGGTAAAACAACCGGCTCTGTTTCACTATCATCAAAGTTAGGTACAAAGTCGACGGTATTTTTGTCAATATTTTCTAATAATCTTTCCGCTAATGGCGAAAGTCTGATTTCTGTATAACGCATTGCGGCCGCTGGATCTCCATCAATTGAACCGTTATTACCTTGCATATCAATTAATAATTCGCGCATTTTAAAATCTTGACTCATTCTGACTAAAGCTTCATAGATTGCGGATTCACCATGCGGATGATATTTACCCATAACATCGCCACAAATACGAGCAGACTTTTTATAAGGCTTATGTGAAGCTAGACCCATTTGGTCCATCGCATAAAATATTCTTCTTTGCACAGGTTTGAGCCCGTCACGGATATCTGGTAAAGCCCGATCCTGAATTGTATATTTTGAATATCTTTTGAAACGTTCAGCCGCAACGTCTTCTAATCTTTCGTCAATTATCCGATCAATAATCTCTAATTGTTCAGTTATTTTTTTTGGCATTATAACGCCTCCTTAATCACAAAATTATCTTCTGTGACAAATGAAACATTATTTTCAATCCATTCTTTACGGATTTCAGAGTTATCACCCATCAGGATTGTCATTTGTTTTTCAGCTTCATTAAAATCATCGATATTGATTCTAATTAAGTTTCTGGTTTTGGGATTCATTGTTGTATCAAAAAGCTGATCAGCATTCATTTCTCCTAAACCTTTGAAGCGCTGAATTGTTGAATTTGGATGTTCCTTAAGTAATCTTTGGAAATCATCTTCGGTCCAGGCATATTCACTAACATCCTTTTTGCTAGTTTTTTTACTGATTTTATATAAAGGCGGCATCGCCAGATAAAGTTTACCATGACGGATCAAATCCGGCATAAAGCGGAAAAAGAACATCAAGAGCAAAACTTGAATATGAGCTCCATCTGTATCGGCATCCGTCATAATGATTACTTTATTATAGTTACATTTTTTAATATCAAAATCTTCGCCGAAATCAGCACCAATCGTATAGATGATCGTAGCTATCTCTTCATTTCTAAGGACATCGCTGACTTTGGCTTTCTCACAGTTAATAACTTTTCCTCTTAAAGGCAAAATCGCCTGAAAATGGCGGTCACGACCTTTTTTAGCTGAACCTCCAGCTGAATCACCTTCCACCAGATAAAGCTCGTTAAGTTCTTTATTTTTGCTTTGGCATGGCGAAAGCTTACCACTAAGGTTTTGTTCTTTTTTATTTTTCTTATTGGTATTTCTCGCTTCTTCCTTAGCTTTTCTAGCTGCTTCTCTAGCTCTTAAAGCCACTAAAACTTTTTCAAGAATCATCGATGACAGGGCTCTGTTCTCCTCTAGAAAAAACATCATTTTTTCAGCCAGGACATTTTCAACAGCCGATTTGGCTTGTGGGGTTCCTAATTTACCTTTTGTCTGACCTTCAAATTGTAAGATGTTTTCTGGTATCTTAACAGATAGGATTATACTAATGCCTTCTCTGATATCTACGCCTTCTAAATTAGCGTCCTTTTCCTTAAGGATACCATATTTTCTGGCATATTCGTTAAAAACTTTAGTCAAAGCCGTCTTTAAACCTGTCTCATGACTTCCGCCATCTTTAGTTCTGACATTATTAACAAAAGAGATAATCGTTTCTGAATAGGTTTTTCCATATTGAAAAGCCATTTCAACTTCAATATTTTGATTTGAGCCCTCAAAAAAACTAGGACTATGCAGAGTTTCTTTTTCTTTATTCAAAAAATCCAGGTACTCAACAATCCCTTGTTCATAAAGGAATACTTCTTTTTTATTGCTTCTTTGATCTTTAAGAATAATTTTTAGGTTGCGAATTAAAAAAGCTGATTCCCTTAATCGGTCCTTAATTAAATCAAAATTTAAAAGCGTCGTGGAAAAACATTTTGGATTCGGCTTAAAATGAACCTTAGTCCCCGTTTTTCTGGAGTCGCCTAAAACAACCTGCGGATTAATTTTCTGACCGCCATCTTCAAAGCGCTGACTGACAATTTTACCGTCACGCTGAATTGTAACTTCTAAGAAACTACTTAAGGCATTAACAACCGAACTTCCGACTCCGTGCAGACCACCTGAAACCTTATAATTCTCTGAAGAAAATTTTCCGCCTGAATGCAGGACATTAAAAATTACTTCCGGAGTTGGTCTTCCCGTTTCATGTATTCCCGTTGGCATACCTCTTCCATTATCCTCAACAATTACCGAATTATCGTTTTCAATTGTAACTTCGATCTGGTTTGCAAATCCAGCAAGTACTTCATCGACGGAATTATCGACAATTTCCCATACTAAATGATGAAGGCCTCTGGAATCGGTTGAACCGATATACATTCCTGGTCTTTTCCTGACTGCTTCTAATCCTTCATAAACTTTTATTGATTGTTCATTATATGTTTTTTTCATTTTTACTCCATTAAATATAACAATTTGACAAATTTTTGCCTAGTTTATTATATCATATTCCTTAGGAATACACAATAAAATAATCATTTTGTGTTTAAATAAATAAACTTAATTTCTGCATAATAATAAAAATTTCTTCCTTTTATCAAAAAATAAGTTATAATATAATGGGTGATTTTTATGGAATATATATTAATTAATTTAGCTTTAGCAGTTATAGCCTATTTATTTGGTTCTTTTCCTTCAGCTTTAGTTGTCGGTAAAGCTTTCCGGGGTCTTGATTTAAGAAAGGAAGGCAGCGGAAATCTAGGTACGACTAACGCCATTAGAGTTCTAGGTAAGAAATTAGGTTTCTTTGTTTTCTTCCTTGATCTTTTAAAAGCCGTCATCGTAATGCTGGTTGTTGTTTTTAATGCTCATCTTTTTAACTTTAATAATCTTTGGCATCCGATGATTTTTGGAATAGTTAGTATCTTCGGTCATGTTTATCCGATTTTTACTAAATTTAAGGGTGGTAAGGCCGTTGCCTGTAGTCTTGCGGTTTGTTCGGTTATTACTCCTATCCCGGCACTGCTTTGTTTAGTTGTCTTTTATATTACTTTAAAAATCAGCGGTTATGTTTCTTTAAGTTCTTTAAATGCCACAATGACAGTTTTTATAGGCGCAACTATCCAGATTTTTGTCTTTGGCTTTAATGCGGAGACAACAGCGGAAAAATGGTTCTTATTCGCTATTTATTTTTTAATGTCTGCTTTTATCTTTTATAAGCATCGCACAAATATTGTAAAACTTTTAAACGGCACGGAAAACAATTTCAAGAAAAAGAAACAAGAAAAAAAGGAAGCCGAACTAGCGGATTCCCATTAAATTATTTTTTCTGTGCATTCATGGAGTTCATGACTTGACGTACCTGCTTCTCAGAAGGTGTTCTTCCCATCTGCGACATCATTGCACGAACCATATTTTCATTAATCGGCGGATTCTTTTCCAAGTATCTTGTGAAAACTTTCCTGGCAACGAAGAATCCAATAATCAGGCCAACAATTAAGGCACCAATGATTGCCGGTATAGCAATTAAATATGACATCTATTCACTTCCTTTATTTGTAAGTAATACTATTTTACTTGATTTAAGAGAAAATTACAACAGAATTTTAGCTTTGATCTTACTTTTTTTT
>Ga0123352_10000711_pt1 | contig 41238 bp, 29 predicted proteins | sample TergutLab28metaG_FD_89700 | JGI IMG/M metagenome (GOLD analysis project Ga0123352, IMG submission 89700) | Labiotermes labralis P1 segment gut microbial communities from Petit-Saut dam, French Guiana - Lab288 P1 | ecosystem: Host-associated > Arthropoda: Insects > Digestive system > Gut ... | reverse complement strand
AAAGTTGCATTTTATATATTTATTCAACAAATATAGGTACTGAATATTTTAAACATGGTATATACTGTCCGTTTTTTTTTCTTCAAAATGCAGTTTGTTTCATAATTCTAACGTATTTGGTTCCTGTATTATTCACATTTTATATACAGGATGTGCTAAAATTAAAAAAAATAATTCCGGCGCCAGAAGGTTAATATCGTATAACAGTTTTCCTGAACTTCTCAATTCTATAATGTTTTCACACATCATTTTTTTTTCGTTTATTACTTCTTCGCTAATACTGAAAACATCAAATGGTTACTCAGTAAGACACGTAAATGTTGATTTTTACGTACTGTATTTTGGACAGCAAACTTAAGACTTAGAAAGAAGGGAAGGTCTGGTCCCAACTGTGGCAGTACATGTAAGTAAGTGGTCACATTTACTTCTAGTTGCTTGAGGCAATGAGTAAGAGCCCTCGGGACCCATTTTATTTTTAAATTGGGGATTGATTTAAGACTGGGGCCCTTGGAACCATGGATAAAAAAAAATTGTAGCGAACATTAACAAAATAATAATTAGCAGAAAATAATCGAAGTGCGCCGAGAGAAACTCGGTCTAGTGCCACTTACCATCACACTTACACACGGACAGCACAGGGACTAAACAGAGGTCTCTGCGGGGAATGGCAGTTTGTTTCAAAGCACAGTCTTTGTGCATGCGTCAGTACCACAGAAAATATGCCGGGCTCCTTGTGTGTAATAAAAAGAAACTTAAAATCATGTTACAAGAGGAAGGGATTTGATTCTTATTACCCTTTTAACGACTAAACGAAATCTGATTTAAAAAAAGGAATCATTCCGTACCGCGCAGTAAACGCTTTTCACTACGGTTATAAAAACTAACCAGTTAAAGCTGTACAAGGCAGAAGTCGTTGTTTCTTCTGAGATCCATATAAAACACTCAACGCAAAGAGAGCACCATGTAGAATTGTTGAATGTTAAACCTGGCGGTACTGTACGTAAAGAAACCGCTAGACTTTAAAAGGTTAAAGTATGTAAACTTAATACTTAGCACATAAACCGTATTCACGAAAGAGTTTTGGCCTTTCTCCAGAACTATAATTTCTGGTTTTCTGTGAAAGAAAACTTCCCATTATTAATCAAGCACTACGATTATAGTCGACATTCTGCACTCTTTCATGTAGTTTATAAAAACTTACAATGGAATCTTGCTCGACGAATAAGTGAAATATTTCTCCCCCCCCCCCGCTCGAATAGTAACATTTTCTACCTCCCTGAAAGAGATATAATTTTTTTCTCATTTTGTCAATCTATCATCCGAAAAGAAAAGGCGTTGCTGACACTAATTACAAAGTATGCCGAAAATTCATTTTAGACGCACTTAAAAAAAAGGACAACTACTAACTTGTGGGTTTCTTTCCAAGATCGATATTGCTTTGACTGCGGTTTCCATGGTTACGATAAATTCTCTCGTTTGCTACCTGTTGCGCGCAGTAGACAAAAGCAACCAATATAAATTGTTCCTCTTCTTCGTTTCAAATGTTGGTGCCTATGTTCATCATGCACATTTTCAATTACCACAACAGACAATTATATAACTATGCCTCCATTTCATACTGGAAACATTAATATGTAATGTAATATTCTGCTTTTAAATAGATAATAATAATAATAATAATAATTGAGTCCATCATTCCTTCTAGGAACATAGGTTGTCTATGAGTCCTTTCCACTTCTGTCTATCCGCTGCTAAGTACCTTAGCTCATTCCAGCTTCTACCCTCTTCCTTAATTATCAATCTTCTCCAGCTGTTTTTCGGTCTTCCTCTCTTCCTGTTTCCCTGAGAGTTCCAAAGTAGGGCACCCTTTGGCTTCTCTCCATAATCTTTTCTTAATGTGTGACCAATCCATCTAAATTTTCTTTTTCTTATTTCTAAATTTATATCTTCTTGTCCTGTTACTTTCCATAGGTCCTTATTGGAAACGATGTTTGGCCACCATATTCTTAATATATATCATAGACATCTATTCACAAAGGTTTGTATTTTACGCTGGATATCGTTTGTGACACGCCAAGTTTCACATCCGTACAAAAGTACAGATTCATACAGGCATTAAATATCTTAATTTTGGTATCTTTGCGTTATGATTTATTTAGCCACACATTTCTCAGTTTGCAGAATGATCCCCTAGCCTTCTGTATTCTCCAGTTAACTTCCTTACTGGTACCTCCATTTTCAGCTACAATACTACCCAAATAGCAAAAGTCTGATGATCTTTTAATGTCCTCTCCATTTAATCTGAGCCCATGGTTTACTATTGTATTAACACGTATCTCTTCTGTCTTTAAATACTTAATTTCAAGGCCAGCATTTTTGGATTCCTTCCAGAGGATATATATATATATATATATATATATATATATTCAGGTTTTTACAGTTTTTTTATATACTATATATACATTACCTCAGCACACACAATTATGTAAAACAATGTTTCATTGGACTTGTATGATTTAAATGATATGAAAGAGGCCTTAAAGATAATTCAGTTCGAAGCATGAAGTTATTTAAAATTATGTCTGATGGCAATCCACATGGATTTAATTGCTGCTGTTCACATTTTGTAAATAATACATGCTCTATGATATTCACAGATTTGAAATTGGGTAGTTTACTTGACATAAGAAGACCCTGAAGATACACTAAATTCAGTTTGCAACATGCCAATTTGATTAATAAAAAAGTGTCCATAATTAAATATTTTGTGACAGCAGTTAAAACAAGATTACTATTAATAACACAATGATATGACTTCAAATGTAAAATGAACCTAACCTAACTTCACCTAACAATGTAATGTAACCTAACCTAATCTAACTTGTCAAAGGATATGTATGAACATCTGTAGCACGGAATGGGTTTTGTTCACACAAAGGACAAATTTTGTGTAATAATTTGTTTATTAATTATTACCTTTCATTTCTAAATTCATGTGTGCCAAAAGTTTGCACAATTTTATATACAGCATGTGCTTGAGAATAAAGGTGCACAATGACATAATTATCACGTGCATGGTGCAATTGGTGCCGTGTGCATGAGCGGTACTTCTCCGCATCTTCCTTTATCTAGCCAGTTCTGGGAGAACTCCGCAGGCCAAACTACGCTTGTGTTATTAGGTCTGCATGATGCAGTGTCACTTACGTAGGCATTACTCCAAGAGTCATTAAGTTCAACATTTATAAGTTTGTTGCAATTTATCATACTATAATACATTTCAAGTGTATTTAGACTATGAGTTCATAGGGAACTTCATGAGGAGCTAGTAACTAGTGCAAGAGTGTGCGTGTTATTTCGAGTAGTTCAAATGCAGTTATCAGTGACACAGTAAATACAACTATTAATTTGCCAAAGGTCGAGTTATATTACATAACTGGTGTGAACTTGTTAATAATAGAACAGTATTATCCAGTGCGACCTTACCTTTCAAGACAAGCAAGATCAATTTATATTCATTTATCGTTGGGTAATAAATCAACCTTGTTTGACCAGTCATTTATAAATGAACAGACTTGTTCAACCTTTATGTACTTGAACCAGAGTGAGACAGGTTTTATGTATACAGCAAGAAATAACAACACTGACTTACGTTTATATTTATAGCTCTTGCTTTTGACACACAGCACTGCTATAATCATGATGATTATGATTATTGATGAGGATGCCAATGCTACCATAAACCATGTCTGACGGTAAAATGGCTTCTGCTGGAGGTAACCATACTGGAGATAGAGTTTGGATGGTGTAAGAACCTAGAAGTATAAAGCAATATTACCAGCCACAAATAGAAACAGCAACAACAAAAATAGCACAGAAACAAAATAAACTGTAGTCCTGAACTGTCTTTTTCACAATGTTGCTTTCCTTACTCTATTACAGGGTAAAGTTTTAGGTTATGTTCATATCTTCAAAGGTCTAATGTTGGTATTAATAACTACAAAATTTGTGGCTGTACTTCAACCCGTGAGCTTAATCATATTCTAAGAATACTTCTAGTCAGACATACCAACTTAAGACAAAGTTAAGTAATTCCTAAAAAAAGGACACAACAAAATTAAATGTCAGTGGGTCACCTCAGTTCTAATTCTATGGTGATAACTTTTGAAAATTTAAACTCAAGTGACACAGATGTCAAATCAGGTAAACCCATAATGCAAAAGTCTGCTTTCTGACTGCACAGTCTATGATAATCTCTGCACTCTGCTAGCACGTAACAAAACAATTAACATGGCGATATTTCTATAAGTGCACATTGAGCTGAAAGAACCGGGGACTCTCAGTCACACAACCACATAACACATAAAATCAACGTAGTTCACTCACCAACAAATGCACTATTTATTAACTGGTTAAAAGTTTTAAATTTACATTAAAATACGCAACAATATCGCTCCTATATGTTTTGGTCTTTACTGACCATCATCAGGGAGCTTTATCTGTACCTAACTAAAGTTATATTTATGTTAAAACACTCGGTAAAATTATGTCGTTATATAAATTAGGTGATGTGGCAGCATGCCTGCAATGGAAAAGTATGTTTTATATTAATGCAAAGTATGAGTAATATAAAATCACTTCACAGCCATGCTGTCCGGACAATTCATTGTATAACCTACACACACAATTCTGTTTCTTACACCAGTCACTCTTACTGGGGCATTAGGTTCATTGCTGCAGTCCATTAACTGTGAGCAGTAACATCTGCCTCTTATGACAATTTCAAACTAGACTGGATATTTGAGGCAAGGTTTGGCCCGACACTGGCAAGAACTTCCTGTGATACTTGGCAAATTAAGAGTCCATGTTTGTGTAACAAACCTGTATTCCTTAAAATACATCAATAGACAAACATGAAAAAATTCTTATGCTCTCAACTTCCCAGGTAAAATCTGTCCCTGTGCATGACATGAAGGTACACAGGACGGTTGAGGTAACTCACTCTTAACCTCAGCACTCAATGGTGGTGGGCGGCCACCTCAAAACCCAGAAGCTTTACCGCCAGGGAAAGAGTAAACAGGACAATTTAAAAGGAGGTTGGATGGGCCCCAGAGCCAGTCAGGTCATTCAATCTGTGGATCACCAGCCCACAGCCTAGTCAGTACACTGACAATACTATCATGGCACCCACATACAAGGTACAATCAAACAGTTTCTGAATTAGCTGCAAGAAGACATAAGTGCCACTTAGTACATAATTCCTGTGACTGAACATGTCATAATACATTCTGCTGAACCATCTGCTACTCATTTTGAAATCACAGGACCTGCCACTGAACAGCAACACACCATGAAAGAAACACAGTTAGTGCTACCTGCAATTTTTCTTTTAGTGACAGACATAAAGCAACATAGCAGGTACATTAAGTGCTGCTTCCACCTTGCTCTAGATGAGCAAACGATGAAGATAAGTCAGTGATGGGGCCATGGAATATAAAGTTATCGATCACAAATTGAAGAAACAAAGATAGCCATGTTAAGTAACAGCCAGTATCGGGGTCATGAAAACCGATATATTACACTGAGAATAGCAGCTAGTAAGGAAACTAAATTTTGCTGAGGTTTTCTAAGCTGTCTCTTCCTTCTTCCCTTTGGAACTTGCAACTAGAAGTCTGAATGCATGTTTTGTTTTGCATATGTGGGAGTGCTGGGACAGCTTATCAGTACAGTGACCACTGTAGACTATGGGCAGGATGACCAGGGAAGCAGTGTGCTGGGACAGCTTATCAGTACAGTGACCACTGTAGACTGTGGGCAGGATGACCAGGGAAGCAGTGTGCTGGGACAGCTTATCAGTACAGTGACCACTGTAGACTATGGGCAGGATGACCAGGGAAGCAGTGTGCTGGGACAGCTTATCAGTATAGTGACCACTGTAGACTATGGGCAGTATGACCAGGGAAGCAGTGTGCTGGGACAGCTTATCAGTACAGTACACCACTGTAGACTATGGGCAGAATGACCAGGGAAGCAGTGTGCTGGGACAGCTTATCAGTACAGTGACCGCTGTAGACTCTGGGCAGGATGACCAGGGAAGCAGTGTGCTGGGACAGCTTATCAGTACAGTGACCACTGTAGACTGTGAGCAGGATGACCAGGGAAGGAGTGTGCTGGGACAGCTTATCAGTACAATGACCACTGTAGACTGTGGGCAAGATGACCAGGGAAGCAGTGTGCTGGGACAGCTTATCAGTCCAGTGACCACTGTAGACTATGGGCAGGATGACCAGGGAAGCATGATGTAATTTTCAGCAGAGGCACTAATTTTTCTCTTCCCAACAGTGTCCCCAGCTGCCTATCGAACTAATAGCCAGGACTCTTTCCCCAAACATAAATCAGCCAAGGCATGCAGGTTATCACCCATTTTCATCTAGTATCTAGGGTAAGAATGCATGTAACCGGATCCACTCCTCCATATTTCTTCATGGTATGGTGCTTAATAAAGCATGTGGACAACTTTATCCTTATACAGGGTGGCCGAGAAGTCACCATACACCGACCAATACGCTACCATAATTTGATTTGAATCACTTAGTATGCCTTGGTTACATGTCCAGTGAATCCGTATGTGCACGTTGATGCTGGATACACAAACGGATGCGCCTCCATGTCCTCTTTGACATACATCAGAGCATTTTTGGAGTAATTGTGCGAAAGGCGTCTTCCACAGCTCTGCGCAGATCTTTGTTGTTGTTGTAGCGATGCGCAGCCACTCTTCCCTTGATAATACCTCACAACGAATTGTCTGGTGTGGTATGGTCAGGACTGCGTGGTGGCCATGGCAATGGTGCCGGAGATGTTGGTGAGCCACAGCCAATTGAGCGGCCTGGAAAACGTTTGTTCAAAATATCGCGCACAGAAAGAGCCAAGTGTGCGGGTGCCCCAGCGTGCTGCAGCCACATGTTATCCAGGAGTCCTCTGTCTCTCAGCTGAGGTATGAGCCATGTCTCCAACATTGCCGAATAAGATGCCGCATCCACCGGTCCATCGAAAAAGTAAGGTCCAATCAGATAATCTGATGTCATACCCGCCCATATCATTGCATGTGGCGGATTATGTTCCAGCTCCTGCGTGAAATTGGGATTCTCCTTTGACCGGAACACCACATTTCTGTCGCGCGCACTGCGATGGATGGCACATTCGTCACTGAAAAGAACCTTTGTGCGGGATACGGCATTTGAGAATGTGTCCAGCAGAGCACGGCACGATTCATAGCGTCGATCCATGTCGCCATCTGACAGTTCATTCACAAAGGTTGGGCGATACGGCCTCACATTCAAGTCTTTCTTCATGTGGTCTCGCATTGTTGACCGTGGCACACCAAGCTCTGACGATCGTTTCCGTGTCGACTTCATTGGGGAACGTTCAATGGGAGCGGCAACCACTGCACGTTTCCAAGTGCGTTGTTTTTCTCCCACTCCGCGGCCTGTCTTTAACACTTCCAAGAGCAAACGCTCATTTTTCCCAATCCAGCAGTATCGCTCTTCATGGTGGAGCCTTATTAAACCGTTCCCGGAATGCAGCCATCACTTGGGACATGGTTTGTCCTGTGTGCTGTCTCTTGTGCACCCACACACCTGCCACCAAGCGCTCCTTGATAGAGTAACTGCTTGTGTCAGCCATATGGAAAACACAACTAAATTCTGTCACTGCAGCAAATCACGTGTGCACTATCTTGCACACTGTTGCCAACCTATCATTTTACACTGTACTGCATGCTGCGCTGTGCTGAGTAAACTTATATTGAGTTGAGGTGCATATTGTCTGGGTGTACGGTGACTTCTCGGCCACCCTGTATAATACACAGAACTCATTCACATGGTTTTCAAAGTCAAAAGTTAAATTACTTCCACTAAACATGCTGAAACATAACATTATTTGTTCTGGAATGGATCACATTGCACATAAGGAGTTTGTCCCATGCAGAAAACCTGACACTTTCACATTTGTGACTGTAAAGATCATGCCTTTTGGGCATATGGCACCATCTAGCTGTGTAGCAGATAAAGTGCCATAGGAATATGGTGCCTCCATCTCCATGGTAGAACAGCTGGTACAATGAAACACACTGCACAATGTCACATCCCAGAATACACTAAATTCTAATTGAATCATCACTCAGATGTTCTATTGCATCTACAGAAGATGTGCAACAAAAGGATCTTGAGCGACAGCACAATGACAATTGACTGTCCACCATGACAATGTTCCCAAATCCATGTCTAAGCACAGACTTTATGATTATCATCACTGTTCTACGTACACCCCCAATTCTCTCTCTTTCCAAAACTCAAGTTAGTGTTCAAAGAGAGAAATCTGATCACACGATCATTTTCATCACCAAATTACAGCCTACACTTTCAGAGCTCCAAATACCAAAATTCCATTGACAGTAACACTGCTGGACTGTGCAGACTGTAAGGGAACTGTTCTGACACGGAGAGCATACAATGGCAGCCATATGGCTCAAGTATAAACGAATACATTCAATCTGGTAATTTGCTGATCACATCTTGTACACAATTAAATTCATGTCTCCAACTACTGTGAACATTTGATGTTCGTGTAACCATACATCATTGATACAATAATATAAAAAGCCAACTACATGCAACAATAACAAATTTCATTGACAATTACAATCAGCTCAACATGTTTTGAGCAATAATTTCGCCCATCCTCAGGAGCACTAGACTGTGTTTACAGCTTGTGGTATAATGCATCAGCGATGCTGCCTGCTGGTGACCAGGATGAGGTGTAGTTCCACCTCATCCTGGTCACCAGCAGGCAGCATCACCAGTGCATTATACCACAAGCTGTAAACACAGTCTAGTGCTCGAGGATGGGTGAAATTATCACCTGAAACATATTGAGCTTATTGTAATTATCAATAAAATTTGTTACTGTTGCATCTAGTTGGCTGTTTATATTACAGTACTGTGAACATTATCATTTATGTATACCAACAAACACAAATAACTGTAATTAACAGAATAATGTACTACAGTATAATATTAATACATTAATTCATATTATACATTCCTTGGTAACGACATCTCCCTGAGGATGGAGATTTACTGCTGAAATAAGTATAAGAGGGTTCATATTTATGGGTAACTTATAATTTTTTACAATTTGTGGGCATATTTTGGCATACATAAACAATTACAAGCACAATGCATGGAATTCATACACTAAAAATAGTACTGTGAAGATACATACTGCATCGTCTGAATATGCTGGATAGCTGATACCGTATATGTTGTACGCAATGACACGAAAAGTGTATGATGTGGAAGGTAGCAGGTTCTGGTACGATACAGTAAACTCCTCTAAAAGACCGCTGTTGGTTCGTGTCACTGTCTGCCACCTTATGTCATCTGGAACAATTTGATACAATACTATGATACCTGTTAACGTAAATATGTTTGTTTCAAAGAAACATTTCATGTCACAACCAATCAGCAATAAGTGTAATTTTTACATGTGTCTGAACATATCAAAATCTAAAGAAATTAATTCATTATTTTACCTGGCAATCAAGTTCAACAGAAAATATTTGGTTTCAAATGTATCTCTGAATATTCTTTTGCTGCAGATTGAGAATTCAAACCTGGGATTAAATTGAAGTACAGTGCAAAATGAAGATGAAAGGAAATCTAAAACCTAATTAAGAAACACTCGCAATAAGAAATGTCACCAAAAATTGATATGTATTTTTTACACATTGGTACACAAACTCTGTTAACACTTCCATACTATGCTCAAGACAGCTTGTTTAGAAGCATGGACCGACCCGCCTGCCATCCCTCAAGACTGAAAATTTTCTATGAGTTTGACAACAGAATTCAAAATACCAAATACAACCTCTTAAAAACCAGGAGAGCCTTATGAAACATGGGTTGTGTTTTCCCATCAACAGACACTTTCACTTCTTACTATCTGTGAAGACAAGGAACCGCACATCAAACAGAAAAGGATCCCATAATGATTACACTGTTGTCTTCCTATAAGGTCATGTGCAAAGGTGAACAAGTTGTGTATATTCTGTTTCCCATAATATAAGCTGTTACACAGTAAAACAGGACATACTTGGAAAGCCCCATACAATATCTCTCACTCTATAATATATATATATATATATGGGGACCACGGTAGCACAGTGGTTAAGGTGCTGTGCTACAAATCAGATGGTTGCTTGTTCGATCCCAGCTGGTCTCAGTGGATTTTTCATTGACATAAAATCCTTCCGATCACACTATGGCCCTGAGGTCAACTCAGTCTCTAACAGAAATGAGTACCAGGAGTATTCTTGGGGGTAAAGGCAGCCAGTGTGTAAGGCTGACAACCTACCACCATCCTGTACCATTATCACAAAACTGGGAACCTCAACTTCATAGAACCCTCTGGGCCCCTCCGGGCCTGTAACGCGACTGCTTTATACACACACACACACAAAAGATATCGTATGGTTCGCCTTTTGGTGTAGCAGGGACATTCCAAACATACCCCAATTTAACGTACAGGTGATTGCATTACTGGAAACTGTGTGTGTGTGTGTGTGTGTCGTGCATGTATTTCTCTCTCTCTCTCTCTCTATATATATATATATATAGTTGACTGACTGCTAAATGTAGTAACTAGTGACTTCTTCACATGGATCTTAAATCCTATGCTTCACTAAATTTGCAGCCCACGGTTACACACAAGTTTGTGTCAGTATTGTCACACTACTTACCACAAAGTACACATTTTTTTTTTTCTAAAACGCAAAAAGCTGCTATATAGGCAGAACAGAAATATTTTTCTACTCCAAAAACAGAAAAGAAATTGGTGTAAGAATGTGCCACACAAAAAGCATGTGGTGCAAGGACATAAGACATGATAAAATGCCAAATTTAGGACATACAGTTACAAAGTCACAGAGATTAAGAAAATACTGTGATAAGTTTGTTCTAACTATTGAAAAAGCTTGTGACATTAGTTAATTTGTAATGACTTCACACTTCACTTAGCAAATTACAATACAAAGACATACTTCTAAAATGACCTACATTCAGACATGCAAGAGAATACAGAAGCCCAAATATTTCTTTCCAGATAGTATACAGTGCAAAAACAGAAGTACAGGATGCTTCCAAGAGCATCTTTTGCTACTGACTTCAATCAGTGGCAGCAATATCAAAACCTGACATCATTATTAAAGTAAGGCTCTCATGTCAGTATACCAAATACTTCACTTATGGTTTGCTGTTCAGAAACATTATATAAACAAAGTTCAAGTGATATGATCCTGATATCCTTCAATTTTGATTTACCGCCCAGAAAGAAGGGCTTCAAATACCCTATTATCACAGGGTTTGCAGCCATATTTAAATCAGGACTAAGAGTTGTAGCCGATCATTTTTAGTATAGTTGTTTCTTAGGATTGCTGGCGTCAGTTATGGATGGTTCATGACATGTGTTTTAAGTTAATCTGTCAACGTATATTCAGGATCATTGGTGACAGGTAGGAGGGGAGAGATTTGAATGAGAAAACGTTAGCAGTGGACAACGGACACTAGGAATCCAGTGCAAATTCAGCCGCGTTCGAGTGTGGTGTAAGTAGGAGTACAGAGAAGTGACTGTGTCAAGTTTCCTAGAAATGATCTAGTTGTTTTACTGGATATAGCGCTCCATTATTTTATATCAAGAATAAACTGAGTAAATAAAACAAATAAACAAGAAATAATTAAAACTATATGTGATTCGGCGAACCACACCCATTTCCCGAAAGAGGATCACCTACCAGACTGGGTGCGTCAGGACAACAAAGTTACAAAGGGTGATCGTGTAGAGAGTTTATAGTCCAAGCAGAAGGGTTTTAAGTCTCCCTGTCATATAGGGCTAGTGACCAAACTGTTTATGGCTCGGAAATGAGTATCAGCTCTATGAAAATGTGACCAACTGCACATGGCAAAATGTTTCATAGCATTCTTGTATTTTAATTTGTGATTGAGCTATTGCTCTGTGATTGGTGGATCATCTTGTTTGAGTCTGCCAAATTTTTTCACAGTTCTCTCCAGTCCCTACAGAAAAATTAATGTCAATATGTCAAAACCAGCCACAACAAGCTTCAGTGTAACCAAACTCCTAACTTAAACAATTTAGTATCACAGAAATGTAGGTTGCTCTATATTTATTTGCTTATTTATTGATTTGTTCCCCAAACAATGAAGCCAATGCCTAGTTTTATGTTCTTCATGTGTGCAAATGCCTACAGAGAACCACACCATGCTTTGTTGTACCATCCCAAAAACACGGTTCTTCTTCAATTGCTGGGCCACTGAATGTGAGAGACAAGTGATACATTTCTAGTGATAAAAAACAACAAAAAACATGACACCCTGACAGTCATGAACCCAGTAACCTCAACAAATGTCTTCTCTGCTGCACTTAAAACAACAAAGACTACAAATTATTTCAGGATTTAAAGGTGGTTAAGAGTCATGTATTGTACTCTTCCAGGTTATGACACTACACTCTCTTCTAGGTGAGGGCTGGGATAACACAGCCTGTATAGCAACCGGCTACGGGCTGTATGGTCCGAGGATCAAATACCAGTAGAGGCAAGATCTTCCACACCCATCCAGACCAGCCCTGGGGCCCACCCAGCCTCCTATAAAGTGGGTACCAGGTCTTTCCCAGGGGTAAAGTGGCCAGGGCATGGCATTGACCACCCACCCCCATCTAGTGCCAAGAATAAAGAAAGGGTACAGCTATACCTCTACTCCCCCTCTGGACCTTCATGGCCTGTTATAGGGTGACCTTTACCTTTATCTTTACTGTCTTCTAGGTGGTTACCAGCAAACTGGAGGAATATACTGCCTCCATCTTCATGGCAAAAGTGACTTCACTATGAAGGTGTATGCAGTACATCCCTCTGAAAGAATGGTGCACGCCTATGAAATAGCACAATGTGCTAGCCAAGGACATTACAGTATGAATCGATGAATGCTGCCATGGGTTATTGGACTTTTAAAATACAGTTGTACTGAATTACAGGTTTTGATACTGCTGCTCACAGCATTCCATTAAATGTCTAAATAGGGTGATGTGTAATGTGAACTGTCTACAGAAGGAGCCACACAGACTTACAAAGTTGCCAGTCTTCTACAGCTGTCAGGACAGAAAATATTTTGTAATAGTAAAGAATAAATCTGTAACCATATCCTGTAATGTAAATACAATTATCAGGTCAAATGGCTATCATAAATATTATACATACCATATCTCATACCCAGTAATCCTTTTCTGCACACACACCACACACACAAGAGGTGGCATTAATCATGTCAGCAAACAAAACTTATTAAAAGAGAGAGTATGTGGAACTGTATGTTCCATAGTACAATAAATTATATATGAACTAATAAGTGTTTCCATTGAAAATATCAGATTCCATTTCTAGTCAGCATCAGCAATATGACGACAGAAATGACAATGTAATTTAACAACAAAAAAAGAATTGTATATTGCAACAATACTGACTGTGCATAATAGCAAAAGAGATATCTTCAGAGCAAACAAGACCAAAGAACCACTCCTACTGAGCAACAAGAAAACAAAAAGGAAGCCAAATACCACACAAACCATAACATTGTATAAACTAAAAAAATAAAAAATAAAAAATAACACAAGATACTGGGCATTACAAAAAACCACCCCTCCTTCATGAAATTATCTGACAATGTCAAACAAAGGCTACTATATACTACACTATGTAAATGTACAAAAAATAATAAAGGTTAATGTTGTGGTGACTGGAAAAACCCCAGAAATTTCAACTGAAACTCATCACAAAGCACAACAGAATGTCATCAATGAAGACCAACCAATATGCAAGCATTTTTCCAAAAATGGCATTGATTTATTTTCAACAACCGCTCTATCACTTAACAGCAATTTGAGTGCTGCGTGCTGCTGTTGCTTACCATCAGGATGTCGATCAGTGCCAACAGATGTCAGTGTTTAAACCTCCATTTCCTAGTAAGCCAGATTCTGTGCAGGAGTAAGATATTTTCTTCCTCTTTCATTTCATTTTGATTTGTTAGTGCTGCCTGTTCTTAGGGCACGTGCAGTGTGTTAATCTGAATATAACTGTTGTTGCTTTGTGCAGCAGTCTGCATCAGTGTCTAGCAGCAGCGGGTAGTGGTGTGTAGTGATTGTGTAATAGTATTGATCAAACCCACAATCCAGTACAGAAAGGACCCAAGTTTAATGTTGATATAAATGGACTGTATTTAGTTCAAATCTCTGGAATGTGGGGTTCATCAATACTATTACAGAGTTAGCTACTGTCTAATTCACAGGAAACAGTTCAGCACTTATACATAATGAATGTATTTACCTCTTCTCTTGCTCTGTATGCTATAACCAGGGATAGTCCCTTGGCGGAAGAAACCCACAATCCAGCACAGTAAGGACCAAAGTTTAATGCTGATATAAATGGACTGTATTTAGTTCAAATCTCTGGATTGTGGTGTTCATCAGTACTATAACACTGTTAGCTACTTTCTAATTCACAGGAAACAGTTCAGCACTTATACATAATGAATGTTTTACCTCTTCTCTTGCTCTGTATGTAATAACCAAGGATAGGTCCCTTGCCGGAAAGACCATTTGCCCAGTGCATGTCAACACTTGACACAGATTTGCTCATCCTAAGATCTTTAGGTTTTGCAGGTGAACCATCTTGTGGGCCTGTTGTTACATTTCCAGTCACTGGTGGCCCATAATCGATCGTCAGTGCACGCACAGAGAACGTGTATGCCACTTCCTCCTCCAGAGTTTGTACTAGCAGACTGGTACTTGTTACTTTCTGTTTAACCTGTTTGCTAAAACCTGGTAAAAAAGAACACAATTCTGTGTAACACTGCAAAACATGAAATCTCCCTATATAAGAAATCCCTTTACAAGACTTCAGTGGGCTGGGTAGCGTAGTCAGTATAGTGACTGGCTACAGGCTGGAGAGTCCGGGGATCGAATCCTGGTGGAGGCAAGATTTTCCGCACCTGTCCAGACCGGCCCTGGGGCCGAATCAGCCTCCTGTACAATGGGTACCTGGTCTTTCCCAAGGGTAAAGAGCAGCCGGGGCGTGACGCTGGCCCCTCACCCCCTTCTAGTGCCATGGTCAAGAAAGAGTAGAGCTATACCTCTATTCCCCCTATGGGCCGTACGGCCTGTACACAGCTTCAGTGCCTGTACAAGGGTGCACTTTATATTTTTACCTTTTTACAAGACTTCAGGTTGCCACAATGGCAGATATTAAAACTACAGTCTTCTGTAATGTCATGCCATGTAATTAGGTAGATGGGTACCAGCTTTTCAAGATAACCTGCTGCATGCTTGTGCCACTCCAATATGGAGACAGCACATGCCTCTGAAATGTTGGTGTATAAGACCATAGTCTTAACCCTTTGAGTAGTATGGTGTGTTTTGAACTCACAAAAACAGTTTTAGAATATATATTTTCTTTATGTATTCTGTATGACGACATAGCATAATGCCCATGCTACATATCACAAAACATGAGATATAAACAGAAATCCATACTCTGTCATTTACTGTCAGAAATGCCAATGTACATACATATTACTTAAAGGGTTAATATTGCCACAAGAACCTCAAATCTAATACCAGCTGTGTTGAAAATCTATACATCAGAAACCAGACTTTTATATTACCAATTATTAGTCTCAAGAAGTATAAAAATTTGAGTTCATGAAATCAATATTAATAAAAATCCAAATAGATGCAACAGTATGCAGATATTTATTTACTGTAAAATCACTCTACACGTTCCGGGTGTGCTGTGACACCTGAAACATGTAGAGTGATTTTACAGTAAATAAATATCTGTATACTGTTGCATCTAGTTGGATTTTTATTAACACTGTATTATGATGCACGGAACCATGAGCTTAAAATTAATGAAATCACGTACAAAAGCTGCCAATATTAGTCAAAAGTCTGACAAAAGCATCAAAAATTCTAATTCATAAAACATATATAGAAATAATCATAAAACTATAAAATTATGAGACATTTTAGAACGGTGGACTTCAAATTCATAACATCTGTAAGAACACTTGTGACCAAATCTGAATTTTCACAGAACCTCTCTAGAGTAACATGCATGCAAATTTTGTGTAAAAATGAAATAAAGATTTTTGAAAGAGAAAGTTTTTAAGTAATAAAATACCTGGGCATACTTACAAACAAAATAAAGCTTCATTTTTAGTAATTTGCACTGAAAAGCAACCCAGTAACGTACACATGCAAAGGCAGAGAGCAAATCACAATGCATTTAAAATTTTTCAAAATTATATTTATCATAGTTGAAGAATAAAAGACCAACTTGATGCCACTTGCTATTTCATTTCACTTCTTATGTGCTCAACATGTTTTGAACATTAATATATCCATCATCAGGAGCTTGCAACTATTCTGTTGAATTACCACATTGATCGTATTGTTCTTGGTTCGATGTGTGTTGGAGATTTATCACTTTATTATAAGGAAATGTGCTTGAGGAACCCCTGACTTACCCACAGCACTCCAGAGTTTCATGAAACACAGTCTGAATGTCATTGCTCTAGAGCATTGTTTCTCAAACTGTGGTATGCATACCAGTACTGTTACACCTAACACTGTTTAGTGGTATGCATACCGGTACCGGTACACCTAGCACTGTTCACTGGTATGTACCATTCATTTAAAAAATTGCAATATAAAAAATGACAAAGATTTTTAAAAATATATAAAATCTAGCAACATACATTTGCTAATACCCAGCTTTGCTGGCTACATTACACAACTCACGCCCCTGTAATCCAGTCTTTTGAATTTCAGCTTTTTTGTTTAGATACAGAAAAAGTGGTGGTACATTGATATTGTTAAATTTCATGTAACTGTACGTCAGTACAAAAATTTGAGAACCCCGGCTCTACAGGAAAATGGAAAGCACACATTAAATGACTGTGCTCAGACAGGATTCCAAGAAGCAGAGAATATCAATCTATATAAGACAGGAAAATTTTTGGAAAGTGAAATTTTGTTTTGCAATATGACCTAGATGAGAAAGATGACATACAGTATGGCATCAAATTTTTTGTCTTGTTGGAAGATATAAATGGATCTGAACTTCCAGACATGACACGTAAAACATTCCTCAGATAATGTGTGCATCTGTGGATTTTGGTGTTTTTAGGGTACTGTATTTTGGAACTGTTTCAACACTGCAGTACACACTGCAGCTGAAACCAAAGGCTTAAGTTACACATCACACAAAAAACATGAAACTCTAATGGCTGTAATCTCTCAAATCAGCTATGTATATAGAGACAAGTATCTCTGAGATATGGAATTTTACAGAAAAGTATGATATTGGCAATCAAGTCACTAATAAAACTAGCAATGTATTGATGATATAAATTTTTTAGTTAACAGAGAAAATTTTAAAGTTTTAGTTTATTGACATTACTTTTGGTGCAAATGTGGACAAAGAGAAATTGTTTAAGTGTCTGGAGCAAAAAACATGTTTTGTGTGTGTGATTTATATCAAATGTGTAGAAGTACTTAACTTCTGTGGAGGTGTGATAAATGGGTAACGAGTATTACTGTCATATGAATGTTTATCTGTATTAGCAGAAAGAAGTTGTATGTTTTTATGCTGTATATGAATCATAATAGTTATGTATATTTTTTATATTGTATATCAACTGCATTAGCTAAATAGAATTATAAAAACTTAGTATAAGAAATTATTGATGTATCCTATACACATTGTTGTCAAAAGGATGAAATAAATTGAAACTGAAATTGAAACTGATACTGAAATATGTCCCAACAAGCAATAATCATAAGCCTGAAGGATTATAACTTTCAGGTGAGACATCCCTGTTGTAAAAGGTAAATCAGTCCCGTTACAGGCCTGGAGTGGCCCAGAGGGTGACAATGGCACAGGATGGTGGTAAGGTTGTTAGCCTTATGCACCCGCCGCCTTTACCCTCAGGAAATGATCTTGATATTCATTTCTGTTAGAGGCTGAGTCGACCCCAGGGCCATAGTGTGATCGGGAGGATAATGTCAATGAAAAATTCCAATGACACCAGCTGGGATCGAACAAGTTATGAGCCATCTTCAGGTTGATTACTTTTCTTACTAAAATAAAATATACAATTATATTAATTTTTATATACTGTACGAGATATTGTAGGTAACAGTAACAATAGCATTGCTAATTGCATATTTTACCTTACTAAGAAAAGTATTCAACCTGAAGATGGCTCATATCTAGAGCCGAAACATGCCGCTGAACGAAACAATGTAAGAAATACACCTTAATAAAATCATTAATTGAGTTGTGTTTGACTGCATATTGTTTATATTTATAATCCTGAAGGATTATAAACACTCAGAAACAACACTAATTTAACAGGCAAATAGTTTTAAAGACAAAAATACCTAGAAATATATAAAAATGCATGCAGCTTCCCATGGCACAAATAATACAAGAAGTGATGGACAATGTCTTGTCATCATGAACTATTTGTTTACTTACGCTCATTCTGTTCGGCCGTTTCGTAACTAACGATGTAACCAATTATTTCGCCATTTGGTTTCTTAGGTCGATCCCAGGACACCATCAGACTGCTCATTGTGATGTCAGAAAACCTCAGATTGCTTGGAGGACCAGGCAAACCCTAATAAGAATACAAATTGAGATAACTGAAAGTGTTACAAAATATTAACATCTTCTTACATTTGCACTACACTCTGAACATAACCTTGTGGTTTCTAAAAACAAGCATTTGACATTTTGACAGTGCCTACCAACTTATAAATAGAAGAAGGCAGGACTGTTAAAGTAACGAAAGTTCCTTAGGGAGGAACATGTGAAGCAATGAAAGTTTCTTATGCATGATCATTTGTAGAAACAACAGGTCCCTGACATGTCTGTTACCATATCCAACCATGGTGAGATAACATTATTCTGTCCAAGCTACCATATCCAACAATGGTCAGACAACCATATCCAACAATGGTCAGACAACCATATCCAACAATGGTCAGACAAGAACCTGATGCCATAAAAATGCAGTTATACTACACAGCATCCATTTTAGTCACCAGAGAGTGTATGTAGCAGGCTTTTGAAATAATGTTTTTAACATCTGAACAATCCTGCTAGTTTTCAGAGTACTCTGGAGACAGTCAAAATGTCAAGGACTAGAGATTTTGCACTGCATAGCAGAAACAAAAAATGTAAAGTTTTAAGTGACTGGAGTTTGGACGATCATGATACTGATGAAATTCTTTTGTTCAAGGATTCTGATTAAGTTGAAGTGAAATAAAAATAGCAAGTGACATCAAGTTGGTCTTTTGTTTTCAACTATTACAATGATGCATGGTCCAATAAATAAAAGATTCTGATTAGGATTTGATTCCTTCAGAGTGGTTCAAATGAAAGTGAGGCACATTATGCATAAAAAAAACAAAAAACATAACAAGGATAAACTGAAACATGGCAATTTTGCAAAATTGCCATATTCTCTTCCATCTACAGAGGTTTTACATGAAAGGTCACACTGTAACACAACACTTGAATCTCCAACCTGTGCTTTATACGAATTCCAATCAGCTTTCTTCAGTAGTTTAGGAAAACATTAAACTTTTAGTATTATATAGTGAAGCACATAGTGTAAAAATGGCTAGGGTGGCAGTTTAACAAGTAGTAATGCTAGGAATGAACAGATGAAGCAGGATTATGTGAAGCAACAAAGGTTTCTCAAGCAAGATCATACAAAGCAATTAAGAATGTTTTAGGCATGATAATTTCAAGCAATGTATGTTTCTTGAGCACGATCAGTTCGACTGATGAAAGTTTCTTAAGCTTCATCATTTGAATCAATGAGTTTCTTATGCAGGTTTGCCTGATATAGTGCAAGTTTCTTAAGCAGGATCACATAAATCGATGGATGTTTCTGCCATTACAGCACAATGTTGTGAGTCACACGACACCACATAACATAACTTCAAAGATTAATGTAAATGTATGAAGATATTACATAAATTACACCACTCTTCATTTAATGGAATGATTACTGTGTCAGTCATTCCAAAATGTACCAGGTCAAATTCCTCCTCCATAAATTTTGAAGTTACAATCTTTATTTAAATAAGAGGTGGGACAATAAAAATCAAGTTTTCCTACCACAAAACTGCAAGGCTAATTTATAACCAAGTAATTAACCCTCTGCAGTCCAATGCTGAATTAAATTCAACAGCACAATCCATTGTACCAGGCCCAATGCCACGCTCCATTCAATTGGTTACACAGTTATACTGTCATTTGGTTTTCCATAAGCTTCCATCATCTAATGCCTGCCCTCTGAACCATTTAGAGATCGAATACCTTCCAATGTCAAAGGCAGGCAGCCTGATGTTTGATGAACGTACTTCATAAAAAAGATAAATGTGTGTGCGTGTGTGATCGATGTCATCATTATCAGCTCTTCTTACACTTCCAACAAGGAGTGGCTGCATCCATTTAGAAGGCAATATTCTACATCTGACAGGGAGGGGTGACTAAATGGGAAGCTGCCCGTACTTCTTCTAGACCCAGAGAGAAAACACACCAACTGCATATTGTGCTTCAAAAGAAATGTGCCAAGTGGACGAAGGGACATGGCTCACATTTGCGAATTGCGCAACTGCAAACTAGGACTTCATGCAGGAACTTATTTCAAACAAAGTCACACAATTAAAAATTTTAAACTATAAAATGTTGAGGAAAGGGGGGTGCATAGGAAATTGGTGGGGAAACCAGAGGGAAAGAGACCACTGGGGAGACCTAGGTGTAGATGGGTGGATAATATTAGGATGGATCTCCAGGAGGTGGGATGTGGGTATATGGACTGGATTGGGCTGGGCCAGGATAGAGATAGGTGGCGGACGCTTGTGAGTGCGGTAATGAACCTTTGGGTTCCGTGAAATGCGAGGAATTTCTTGACTAGCTGCGAACCAGTTAGCCTCTCACGAAGGACACTGCACCATGGAGTAAGTAAAATGTTTTTGAGACACTCCAGATTCAATAAAAATTAGCATTTTTTGTTCAAACTTCAAATTTCTGTCATTAAATTAGCATAATCTCCAGTCACATTCCCAGTAGAGATTTCCCAGAAAATTAATTTGTGCCAGAACACTGGAATTCACCAAAAATAAAAAACTCGAATGCAAAAAAACAAGAATATTTGCTTCTTTCTTCTCCACAACACAAGCCATTCTCATACCTGTTACCTTTCTACCAGTACATTACCATAGTAAAGATTTATTTGATAATGCCTTCCATAACTTGAATTATATAACATTAAATGATGCTTGGTGAATAATGAATTCAGAAGGATGGGCACGAGACAATGACAACCTCATCTGATAAATTTTTTTTTTTTTTAATTTCAAGCTGTAATGAACTACCTGTAAATTTACCTAAAGGGGATACAGAAACAATGAAAATTTTCACTCATAATAGCTGACCTCCAGGCAAGGTTTTTAACCTGCAAACTCCAAAACACAAAGCAAGACTGCCAAACAGCAAACTACTAGGTTCAATCCACAGTTGGGTCTCCAGTGCTGCTCTACAATAAAGCAGGAATCTCAAGCTCAGGGGAAGCTAAAAACTGGCTTTTATCAGGGAAAAATCACTATTTAACTTACCTGTAAAGTTTTGACTGTTACAGGTTTAGACTTGGGCCCATCACCTGCTGGATTAAAGGCTAGTATCTGGATACGGTACTCGGTGTATTTATCTAGGAACACCAAGTTGTGTGAATTATATGTTGCTGGAACTACTTCCAGTTCTTCCTCACGATTAATATCTTCCTCATCCAGGGGTGAGTAAGTAACCACGTAGAAAATCTGTCACATTAAATACAAATGTAATTAGAAACAAAAGCCATGTTACTTTTATATGCAATGACAGATAATACTACAGGTTGTGGACCAGATCCTTCTGGATCGGCACAAGGCCCACACCAAATTACAAGTGAACTGGAAGTGGCATTTTTCCCCCCTCATACCTTGTAACCCAAGAGATCTCCATTCTGCTGACTTTGCTGTGGCGGCTTCCAATGCAGCCTAACCTCTGTGGACGAAACAGGCTGTCCCTCTACAGCTTGTGGCTCTCCTGTTGGTACTGCCTCACCGACATACACTGCTACAGGAGGGCTAGGTGGGCCAGAACCTTGAGAGTTGAAAGGCACCACCACAATGTCATAGTTGGAGTTGCGAGTCAGCTCCTTCAGCACCACTTGGTTGGCCTGTGTCAAAAGACATCAAGTTTGTCGGCTTGAACAGCACCACCATAATGTCATAGTTCCAGATGTGGGTCAGGTCCTTCAGCACCACGAGGTTCAACTGTTACATAAGGCAGCAAGTTTGTAAGCTCACTTGCTGAATGTAGGAAATCAGTAGGTGGCACCACACACATGCTGTGTTACAGAAATGTGACAATGAGTCAACACTCCTGTCATTGAATGCTGAAGTTTCAAAAGAAGTTCAAACACACCTTTCTGGCCCTCTTATCAAATGTTCTAACCACTCTTCTTTATAGCTTCTCCTTAGTCTATTCATACACGACATTCCCATGGTTTCTTGAATATCTACAATATACTATCAACCTATCATTCTATATCTTTGGGTAAATGACCAACTTGATGCACAATTACATTATGTAATACGTTTCTTACTATAATCCTCTACATGTTTCGAGCAACACTGTGCTCATCACCAGGAGGTCAAATTGTACTAATACAGCATCTGGTGTATTAGTATCTCTGTAAGTGACCATCCAGTGTGCAGGTTGAGAAGGAACTGGTTGGGTTGGGTAGGAGTGTTGACTGTCAACACTCCTACACAACCAAACCAGTTCCTTCTCAACCTGCACACTGGACAGTCACAGGTAATACTATACCAGATGCTGTATTAATACACCGGATGGTCACTTACAGAGAATACTATACCAGATGCTGTATTAATACAATTTGACCTCCTGATGATGAGCACAGAGTTGCTCAAAACATGTAGAGGATTACAATAATAAATGTATTATATAATGTAATTGTGCATCAAGTTAGTCATTTACGCAGAGTCACACTAGGATGCATGGTCAGCAAAATGTAAAATTCTATATCGTGTTAACACCCCGAAGAAACGCAATGACACAGTCTTCATTTTCTGCATTTGTAACGCCCCACATTCAGATTTACACTCAGTGAAACCTGGATTTTACTTTCTGAATCCATTCTATCCTTAATTCTGTGTACATTTTGTAGAGTCCTGCCAAAACTCCCATAACAGGAACATTGTATATTCCTTCAACACATATTTCCTCTTTTTACCCAATTCCTAACTATACATTCAAACTGAGCATAAATCAGCCCATTGCTGTTGTTTTAAGGCAAAAGCAATCCCATTATGGGCCTGGACAGGCCCTCAGGATTTGACAAGGTTGAGGTTCCCAGATTTCAAGACAATCAGCACATGAAGGTGGTAAGGTTGTCAGCCCCACGCACCAGCTGCCTTTACCCCTCAGGAAATATTCCTAGTAATCATTTCTGATAGAGGCTAAGTCAACCCCTGGGCCATAGTGCAGTCGGAAGGATCATGTCGAGGAAAAATTCCAATGACACCATCAGGAATTGAACCTGCAACCTTCCGGCTTGTAGAGCAGTGCCTCAACCAGCTGCGCCACCATTGTTTTAAGGACTTTCGATTAAAAATCAGTAAACAAAATTCATTTTTAATTACAATTTCCTTTCTCTCCTATTGTGTTTAGGTATGCATGCTACCTCTGAACCATGCCATTTCATAGATAATCTGTGTCATCCGGTCTACATACTCGATGGTGTCAAGGTCATGCCAACAAAGTTGGGCCCTGCATCATAAATGATCTGCACCTGTATTTGATTTGTAGCAACCCTGTTTAGTTACAAATTACTTCTGATGCAATGTAGTTTTGCTTTTTGAATTTACTGTGAATTTAATTGGCAACAGTTTTATTTACATAATTCCTTTCTGAGTATGATTCATTATACTGACCCCCAGTTCCACACTTATCTGGGTATGATTCATTATACTGATCCCCAGTTCCACACTTATCTGGGTAAGATTCGTTATACTGACCCCCAGTTCCACAGTTATCTGGGTATGATTCGTTACACTGACCCCCAGTTCCGCACTTATCTGGGTATGATTCATTACACTGACCCCCAGTTCCACACTTACCTGGGTATGATTTGTTATATTGACCCGCAGTTCCACACTTATCTAGGTATATTCGTTATGCTGACCCCCCAGTTCCACACTTATTTGGGTATGATTCGTTATATTGACCCCCCAGTTCCACACTTATCTGGTTATGATTCGTTATACTGACCCCCCAGTTCCACACTTATCTGGGTATGTTTCGTTATACTGACCCCCAGTTCCACACTTATCTGGGTATGATTCGTTATTCTGATCCCCAGTTCCACACTTATCTGGGTATGATTCATTATACTGACCCCCCAGTTCCACACTTATCTGGGTAAGATTCGTTATACTGACCCCCAGTTCCACACTTATCTGGGTATGATTCGTTATACCGATCCCCAGGTCCACACTTATCAAGTTGCTATGTTAGTGTTGCTTTTCGACTGTACTGTCAATTCAACCAGTGAGCAATTCAATTTAATTTGTGGCTGCAATCCTTTTTTCACCGCTACGAGTGAATCAGTCAAGCCAAAAGATTCTCTGTTCATTAAAAAACAAACATTATAGCCCAAGTGGATACTAGTATGGGAACGCTTGTTGTACTGACTACCAAATTAGGAATAATACCATCAACATTGAGCACTGTAGTTAAACACTCTATTATCCAACTAATGCACAATATATTATATGTAGATACAATTAAAATTATAAAATATTTAAAAGTGCTCCAATATGTTTCAGATCACAGAGGATCCATCATCAGAGAACTTTGTACAGTGCTTGGCTAAAAATTACAAGAATGAGTCTATTGTGTCTGTTGACATGGAAAAGGTCGGTGTCATGGCAGCATATTCCGATAGTAATTAGATAAAACAATAGATTCATTATAGTAATTTTTTGCCAAGCAATGTACAAGGTTCCCTGATGATGGATCCTCTTGTGATCCAAAACATGTTGGAGCACTTTTAAATATTTTATAATTTTAACTGTATCTACCTATTATATATTGTGGATTAGTTCAATAATAAAGTGTTTAATTATCATTGATGCACGGTGCAAACATGAAGAATGAGCACTGTAGTTAACAACGGGTAAAATAGTGAAAAGTGTTATGCATAATGTGGCAGGTTCTCTAGTCATCAGAAGAGGTTGAAGCAGTCACCATTTCAAAAACTGGAGCGTCTATTGTCCATGTGGTTTAAACAGGCTATAGTCAGCAACGCAGTAATCAGTGGCTTGAGGCTAAGAGAAAAGGCTCCACGCACTGCTGTCAGACATGTACTATAATACATTTTCAAGACACTGCACTGAACTAAATTACATGTTTAATGCAGTACAGTAGTATTTCAATGTATTCAATGTCATTAACTAAATAAATTTTCATTTCCCTGATTTTATATTTTCTGTGATTTTACATTCAATTCAAATGCTCCCCTTAGAAATGCATACAGGAATGTCCTCTACAGTTTAGTGTAGTTTCCACTGCAGTTCAGCAGGTGTACACGTCTTTTAATCAGACAAATCTTCTGTATTCTGTTTAGTTTTATACTTAACTCTGTATGAAAATACAGACATACCCACAAAGTAACCCCTGCAAAGCAGCACAGAATTCAAATTTGGTGATATTTTTCTGTAACATTTTCACATAATCTACATCAGATTCCACTTGCATATGGCCTGCAATTGTAACACATTTTAAGCCAGTTTGTTTTCCCTTTTCAAGATGATGTACAAGACCTTACAATATGTTGACATAATATGTACAGAATAGCCATGCGCTGAATTTGACTATCTCGCATAATTGCAAGGGTAAGGATAAAACAAGGAGGCACCCAAGCCAACTTGAAGCTTAATGATAATGTTACACCACCTGGCCCACAATTACTTGCATTAGATAATTCATAAATAGATGGCAGAAAGAAGTAAAATTAGAAAACAAGTGGTCAGCAGCTGTCTGATTAGTGGTAAAGTCACCCAGCTGGATTGTCTAACCATGAATGTGGTGTAACATTATACTCAAGCTATGATGAGCTTACCTCAATATCCATAACATCCTCTTTGGGTGTAGCCTGAACTGCAGTGGGGAACTTCTCAGAGCGATACTCAACTCGGTAACCACCCGTCTCATAGTCTCCACTCCAGTACGCCCTGTCTACAGTGTTCCACTCGACCCGCACACTAGTTGTGGTGATTGGCACCACCTTCAGCCCTGTGACACCTTTGCTTGGAGCTAAACATTGCAATTAGAACGTCAGTTGGCTGTGAGACATTTGCTGTGACATAGACAGAACACATATTGCTAATTGCTACTAGAGCAGCTGTCCTTGTAAATAACCAACTTGATGCACAATTTTTTCTTGTACGATTATTTCTATTCTCTACATGTTTCGGGCAGCCACGTGCCCATCATCAGGAGAATTATTGTATCAATGCGACAACTGGTTTATGTCACTCTGTGTAGATGAGCGTCTGGTATGCATGCATTGATACAATAATTCTCCTGATGATGGGCACGTGGCTGCCCGAAATATGTAGAGAATAGAAATAAACATACAAGAAAAAATTGTGCATCAAGTTGGTTATTTACAAGGATCATACCAGGATGCATGGTCAACAAAACATAAAATAGAGCACTGGTGATATATAGGCATTGTTATCAGATATTAGGTTACACCAGGTAAAGTACCATCAACGAATTCGAAAAGCAAATGGTGCTTTTTTATGACTCTATCCAGTGTGGAAGAATAGCAGAATAACTATTAGGACCAAACTCTGCATCTTCCATAGTAATGTTAAGTCAGTGTTGTTATATGGATCTGAGACATGGAAAGAAATGAAAACTACCACCTCAAAACTGCAGACCTTTGTTAACCGCTGCTTACGAAGAATCCTGAACATCCATTGGCTGGAAGTAATTTCAAATGAGGAACTTTGGAGAAGAACAGAAAAAATTGAGATGTCAATGCAGATCAAGAGATGGAAGTGGAAATGGATAGGACACACAGAGGAAAGGAAATGAAGCCCTCAAAAGGGAGGCCTTGGATTGGAACCCACAGGGGAAAAGGAGGAGAGAGAGACCTAGACATACGTGGCGAAGAACTGTCCACAACAAGGCATTAGAAAAAGGGAAGAGCCAGAATGAAGTTAAGAGGATGGCCGGAAATAGGACCAGGAGGCGGTGTTTTGTTGAAGCCCTATGTCCCCTAAGGGATGACAGGAAGTGATGATGATGGGGTAAAGTACCATACATTGCATTTACAGAAGAAATCAAAAAGATCTGTAAATAATGTAAGGCATGAAACTTCAGCACTACAAAAACCACAACAAAACCCAGCTAACACAGACATAAAAATGTAGCACTAAAAGTGATAAATTGAGAATATCTGAGAATGCAGTAGCTATTTGATTCCATTTTGTTGAAACTGAAAACATGCCAATTGTAATCTTCACTAGCTAAAACCAGCAGCTGCTGGGATTTTTTGAGTTTGAAACTCACACAATTTTAGCAGGTACAAAGAAACATAAAAAGAAACAAAAGTCTATGGAACTCAGTTCATCACAGAAAGCTAACATTTGCTCATTTAGCCAAGAAACTTCCCTCCACATATGAAACCTCATGGTTCATTACTGTGTCCGAGAGTCCTCACCAATTGCTGTCCTGACCAGATGAACCCGGTCATTGTTTTAAACCCCCTTCACACATCCACTCGTGGATTTTGTGTGGCCCTCCAAAGCTTGCTTCCCTACTTGGACCTGCCCCTGCCCTGTCACCCTCCTTACTATTGGCTCAGGCTATTTTCGAGCCAAACCTTTTCCTATATAAATACCCCAACATTCTCAACCCCAGTCATTACAACATTCACAACCCCATTCATTCTTCATACCTACCCGCCTATGAAGATGGAACAGAGTGTTCCGAAACAATGGCATACAAAATTCAGACGACAGGCAATTACCCAGAAGAAAGCATACAACCACTTTTTTTTAACTATTTATTTCAGACCTAACTTACATAAAGTCTGTGGAGAAATACAAATTCCATCTCCAATGTATAAAGGCAAGACTAATTACCTCTCTTTAGTTATTTCAATAGTTTAGTTTCATGGAATATAATGCATCAAAACTGGGAGTTAGTAGGCACGTGGCTTAAAAACTCTAAAGAGACGGTCTTTACCTTTACTTTTACCATTGTACTAGATTTGTTCTCAAGTACATGTCGTAACAAGTTCCTCTTTCTATGGTGCTCATTGGGTTCCACCAGGTTAGGTGCTTCTTTGACAGCTTCCAAAACCTCATGGGTCTTTAAAAAATTAGATGATGGACATGACTCAATGGTGACGGTCAATTTCAGAGGTACTGTGTTCTCTCTTGTGGATTTCTTGACACTTGAACATGGGACCAATAGGGTGTGCCATAACATAAGTACAGAATTACCACTCAACACTGCGTAACATCTCAGAAAAGTAGAGATTTCACATGACGATTTGGCGATGCAGGCCTTTGTTTGGCTCTGAATGGTCCAGTTCAAAGCAATCCAATTTGGCATGGTCCAGTTCGGCACTTCATATGCGTATTTCAGACAACATCACATACTTAAGTGCCAAATTTAAGGGAAAAGCCTCATCTTGCATTCGAGTAAATATGGTATGTGAATTGTAATGCAACACTTACAGTATTTCTAACTTACAGACTTCAGTTTGAGTTATACCTGCAGGAAGGGTTCGTGCAACATTTGACTCCACACTCCATCCGCTAGGGCCAATGTCATTGGTAGCCTGTATTCTAAATCGGTAGGCAGTGAATGGCTTGAGACTGGCCACCGTGTAAGACATGACCTGAGGATCGACTCGCTCTGGGACGGTCTGCCAGGGACCAGAATTTTCTGTATACTGCACAGTGTAATACCTGGATGAAATAAGACATTTATGTAATTCTGGAAATTTCAAGTTTAGGTACTGTATATTCTCAAATCTAATCCACACCCTTTTTACAGTTTCAGAGGGCTAAAAAATCAGATGCGGATTAGAATCGCGGTCGTGAACTGGATTTTGGAAAAATGATAGAGCCGCTGTATGTGCCGTAAGAACAATACAATAATTCATTTTATTTATTATTTATAATATTATATAATATTTATAATTTATTATTTGTCAGACTCGCTGTCATCTACGTGAATGTATGAAGCATTTAAATGGCTGCAGAACTAATCAGCTGTGGTGCGTTTGTACCGCCGGCAGTTAAATGGCCACCTCACACACCGCGTGTTAGTCAGGTAACAGTTAAAGCAATGGTAACATCCAGTATTATTCAATCAGTCTGCCTTGTAGGCAAGGGGCGGTTGAAAGGTGCGGATTAGAAACGTGAACTAACATTTTTTTCGTTTAAGAAATCAGCAAAAACTAGTGCAGATTAGATTCAGGTGCGGATTAGATTCGAGAATATACAGTACATAATATTTAGCCCTTAAATGACCTACACTCGCATATATGAACGCACAAAGAAAAAATTCCCCTAGCAATTCATTTTATATATCCAGCCAACAAGCAAATTTACTGCATTTTTAAAGGCATGCTGCATTATCTCTGTTCTATTTTCCACCAAATGATGTTTATTTCACAATTTTATATTTTTGTGTTCAAATAATACTTGCATTTTTGATAAACAATATGCAAAAATTCAAATATCAACCTGGTCATTTAAAAGTTAAAAATCAAGTCTGTTCACCACACCAAACACGGTTCATAGGTAAGCATACAGAAGAAAACCAACTAGATGCTACTGTGTGCTTTATTGCACTTATAATCTGCTCAACATGTTTCGGGCACTTATATGCCCATCATCAGGAGCTCGAGACTACACTTGTGTTATTGCCGCATATGGCGTGTAATGCCTTTGTTGCTGGTAGTTGGCTGTTAGGAGCAGGGCAGCAGGCTATGCGTCCAGGATGAGGGAAACTGTGTGACTGACCGCATCCTGGATCCATAGCCTGCTGCTCTGCTCCTAAAAGCCGACTGCCAGCAACCAAGGCATTACACACCATATGCGGCAATAACACAAGTATAGTCTCGAGCTCCTGATGATGGGTATATAAGTGCCGGAAACATGTTGAGCAGATTATAAGTGCAATAAAGCATTCAGTAACATCTAGTTGGTTTTCTTCTGTACGCTTATACTATGATGCACGGACAAACATGCATCAAATTCACAGTTCATATGTATTATAAATATAAACCAATTAATGCTACTCACAGCAATTACTACTATCTATTGTCAGACGCATACAAAACACATAAACACACAGTATCAGCATAATACCAAAGGAGGATAAATAAATATCAGCATTAAAGAAAGAGGTGTACATTTGATTATCACTGTGCTTTTAAATGGATCAACCTGAAATCATTTTGTCCCTCTCCACCTCAACATGCCACAGAATGACAGTTCATGACCAAAAAGATATTTCTTTTGAATATCACAGGAATACAAGCAAAACATGACACCGTGGTGTAGACGCGACCTGTGTCAATGATCAGAATCAAGCTTGTGTAACAATTTAAGATGTCTGATGTTTATTCGAACGTGTATCGCTGTGATAACTGAAGAATGAAAACCAGCTGTGCTTTAGCCTGCAGCCAGGACACTACTCCAGCCTAACTGCACCTAACCTCCAACACACAGCAAACCAAGAACGAGACGACCAATGTGGTAACCAACATTATAGTCGTGAGCTCCTGATGATGGGCACAGTAGTGCCCAAAACATGTTGAGCCTATAAGAAGTACTATAAAATAATAAGTGGCATATAGTTGGTTTATTATTCAATTTAAGATATGTGTATTTATTCAATTTAATATCTGTTTGTAGAGTCGTGTTCACAACCTTTCCAAAATCTATAAATTATTTAGATTAGTCTTTTGGAATATAATTTGGTAGACAGGTAACAACCTCTTGGAGCTACCGGCTCATTCACTCTTTTCTATTCTGAAGACAGAAACTGCTGGTTGCTTGAAAACGTATCTAACAGATTACATTATATTACACTTCAGAAATCACACAATTAATTGCTGCCATGTATCACATACTCGATGTATTAACCCCTTTACAAGCAATATCCCAGTATAATCATGAAGTACACCCCACCCCCATCACCATGGAATACATTTCAGTTAAAATTTACCCCATTGCTTTGTCCACTGAAGTAAATTTTTACCTGATCTCAATAATATGTAGGTGGGCTGATAAGTTTTGCCTCCACTGTAATATTTTTATTTACATTAGACATGTCTGGGTAAAACGGGTTCTGTGTAGTCGCATGGTATCTCTCTTCCATCATACTTCACTTTGAACACGCAGATGCTTACAGTCCTCACCCAGTGCACATCGAAATGGAAGAGTTTTCAGATGTTTGGTTCAAACAGCATGCTGTTATTGAACTCTTAACCATGGAAAAAGTTCCTCCAATTGAAATTCACAGACGAATGCAAGCTGTTTATGGTGATCAGTGTGTTGAAGTGAGTACAGTAAGACGCTGGGTAAGGTGAAGTGTGTTGAAGTGAGTATAGTAAGACACTGGGTAAGGTGAAGTCTGCAGTAGGAAATGGTTTCAGAAACAAAACACCAATTTTTTTTAAGGACAGATTTCAAAAACTAGTGCAGCGTTGGTGGAAGTGTATTGAAGTGCTGGTGATTTTGTAGAAAACTAATTATGCAGCTTTGAAAGTAACTGTTTCCCTGTTCATTTTCTATTTAAGTGGTGGCAAAACTTATCAGCCCACCCTCATATATAATCCATTACTAGCACTAACCTTTAGGAATCCCAGATAACAGCTTACTGAAAATTTAAGGGATCGTAATACTCCTTACTTTTAAAAGTAAAACTGCTCACATATGGTTAAGATTTATACACATCATGTAGAAAGCTGTCAGAAATATAGCTATTGAAGTGACATGTCTGAAAAGAGCATGAGGTCAACACACTACCATCCAGAACACATCAACCACGTACCTTAGAGGAGAAAATCCGTCACGACCAGGCGTCCAACTAAAAGTAATCTGTTCACTTTGAATTTGGCTTGGACTGATCTGTGGAACAGATGGAGGCTGCGGTCGCTCACGATTATTTGTAGTGAATACAAGCGCATTCGCTGTCTTTCCCCACCCCAAGCGAGTCTGTGCCGTTACAGAGAACATGTAGTACTGTTCTGATGTCAATTCCGTCGCTCTGCAATGAAATGTACAAATTAACTTAACCATTCAAAAATGGGGGACATTTAACATAAACCTTACTGTATGAACAAAGCACATTTCAATATTTCCACCAAAGATGCACATTTTACTATAACTGCTCTAAATGTGTAGAGCTATGGAATTTAAAAACAAAAAAAGGACACAAAAGTCAGAAAACTATGTACATTTAGAACACGAATATTTCACAGCGGACATTAAATGTATTCTGTGAAATAACTGTATGTGAAGGAATAGATACAGTTGAACTCCATTATAAAATCATGAAAGGGACTGAATATTTTGTGACATTTTAAACAAGTGTCGTTACAAACGCGGAGTACAACGTTACGGTTAACAGCGAGGAATTAATTGGTACCACAGACTATCTGACTCCACAGGCAAGGTGTCATATAAACCAATGTTGTTACAACCAGTTTCACTGTATTTATCACCAACTAATTGAACTAGTTAACACATATGAATTTCTTACTCCTACTGGTTATTTACCATTTATCATTGATGACAGTATATTTTAAGTCCGGGGACCGAATCCTGGTGGGGGCGAGATTTTCCGCACCCATCCAGACCAGCCCTGGGGCCCACCCAGCCTCCTATACAACGGGTACCGGGTCTTTCCCGGTGGTAAATCGGCCGGGGCGTGGTGTTGACCATCCACCCCCATCTAGCGCAAAGGTTAAGGAAAGAGTAAAGCTATACATCTACTCCCCCTCTGGGCCCTTGTGGCCCGTTCTGGGGTGAACTTTACCTTTACAGTATATTTTCACCCCATATAACTCCTTTTAGTAATACTACCTGAGGACAGCTATTTTTAACAGTCAAAACAGGTAATAATCTAGTACATGTTAACTAGTGCAATAAATTGGCAATAAACGTATCACATCGCACATTTCAGAGAGGGTTTACATAGTCCTTTCTCCCATAAATGTGACTGTCCACTAAACTGCAGTCCAATCAAATTAGTCCAGAATTTAAAAGCAAAAACTTAATTATGCATTCAGCACAGAATACAAAATTTGATTATAAATGCTGCACTTGAATTTCTTCAATGCAGATCTCAGGAATAAAATGTGCGCTAGCAGTCTGCATTTTTTGAACTCGCATTAATGAAAACGCCAAACTTCACAATACCGTGCTCTTGCATTTAAGCAACATGCAGTTGCAGTCTGTTTATATAAATCAACACATTCCTGTAACACCACACTTCACAGTAACATACACTCACAATTAACACTTTGAGTCCCAGCCCTTTAGTGTTTTGTCGGATCCAGACACCCAGGAGTTTTTTTTACATACATTTTAACACTACCATGAGTACAATAAGTATGTTGTAATATCCTTACTATATTCTGAGAGATAAAGATTCATACTTTAATTTGAGCATAAATATGGACACAGTATTCCTGTAGAAGCATATAAAAAAATTATTGAACAACAATGAAAATTTACAAAAAAAAATCTGCACCAAACACATTTCCTATATTTACAAATAGTTTAGTTTTGTGTGGTACAATCTGAAGCACTCTGACATGCAGAGTGGCACTTTACAATCACGATACCATCACACAGTCTCTTTTCTTTCTGAAAACTCTAAAATCAAGACGAACAATACACCTACAGCACGAACTGCAGACCACAACGTGAACATAAACAGACAACTATGCTCATTTCTTTTTTTTGAAATAGTGCAAAAAAGAAGTCCCCAGATGGCAGCACCAAATAGAGCGCTATTCCATGAAAGCTCCCATGCAACCCAAACCGAAGTTCAACTCACGTACGTTAATAGTACATACACGAATATATATAGGCACGAGCTGCACTTGGGCATGGGCCGCGCAGCAAGTTAAAAGAGACCGAGCCTCACTCGGGCTTGGGCTTCAAAGTGTTAAGAAGGTGTACTAAGATAAAACTCGCAATACTGAAAGTTCAGACTTCATGACAAAGTACTTTTTAAGGAGCTCAAAATACTGCAGGCTCAAACTCTGTGGCAGCACAACCTCATATTTATGTAAGCTGTAACAGCAGCCTGTTTATGTGAAATTCATAGTGCTGTTAAATTTAAACTTGCAGCAATGTGCTCTTAGGTTTACATAATGTGCACAAACCAGCTCTTCACACAGAACTTGTATTCAGCTTTCACAGAACTGTGGCAATTACATTCACGCATCTTCAAAAAAAATATCACATTTTTCTATTTTACTACTAACATTATGGCATACTGGAATGAAAAATAACCCCATATTCTACTCAAATATTTCTGATAAACTCAGAAATATTTGTAAGATAAGCTCTTAAGCACAGTCCAATGTCAAGCCACCAACAAACTCTCACATTTTTTAATGATCCATAATCGTGCCCTGACCACTTACATATGATATCAAAACCATCAAATGCGCATAAGTGTTTGAAAGTATATTACACACATTGCATACATCCTTCATGTTTTGGTCAAACATGTGGCTTCAGAGAGGTGCAGTGGGGTTCAGGGTGGTGATTTACTATACATATACTGTGCATTACCAATTAGAACCAATCACAAATATTTTTATCTGTATTTTAATCTTTAATATGCTTTTTAAAACACGTATTGTTTTTAAAATATAATATTTCATACCTGTGCAATTGGCTGACAAACTTCTGTAATATTTCGATGTATCTGTCCTTTGTAATGCACCCTCCCAACGAAGACAGCCACATGAGTGACTAAACACATGCAGGAGGTATACATCGTGTATATTGTACTTCCATACACGCAATGTGCATCTGTTGATTTTGATATTATATCCAAACTCTCTCATGTTTCGTTTCCTGTTTTGTAAATACAGCGCACCTCCCTTCCCTGCAGTGCAGACTCGTCCACCATCGTCACCAATGCTATTTTCACAATTACCAATACACACACATCTAAATCATTCAGGATGTCCAAACCATTCTCCTTCTTATGAAGTTTGCTTGTGGCCATTGTACTTACACATGAAATGGCATTTAAAAACTTTAAATTCTTCTTTTTACTGCATACCCCACTTACAGTATAGAAGATAAAGTTAAGTGATACTTATAACATTAGGCAGAATATAAGAAGAAAGATGAAACACTAGATGGAAAACCAGCATCTGGTATTGTGGCGTGGTCTTTGTAGTACACACAGACAGGCTCGAGAACTGATCTCTGGCCCTGACCTGGCTGGTTACAAGGGCCTGATTATTGTCCTTTAATATGACAAAATCCAGGGTTGTTATTGGCCTGCTTACTGGACATAACACCTTCGGAAGACATTTATATATAATGGGGCTGAGTAATAACCCCACTTATAGGAAATGTGGTACTGAGGAGGAAACCTCAGGCCACGTTTCATGTGAGTGTGAGGCCTTGGCCTTACTCACACATACACATCCAGGTTCCTTCTTTTTGGACCCGGAGGATATTAGGAAACTAAATATAGGGGCCATCTGGAACTTTGGTAAAGGAACAGGGCTCCTTTAATTTAGTACAGAACATGGGGCACAAAGGGCCTATATTAAGGCCTAGGTGCGTCAGGCCCAGGAGGGCTCAAACCCAAATGCTTCTATCTATCTGTCTGTCTGCCTATCTGTCTGTCTAACTATCTGTCTGTCTATCTCTCTGTCTGTCTGTCTCTCTATCTATATCTCTATCTATCCCTCTATCTATCCATCTGTCTATCCATCTATCTATCTGTCTGTCTATCCGTCCATCCGTCCATCCATCCCTCCATCCGTCCGCCCGTCCATCCATCCATCCATCCATCCATCCATGCATCCACCCACCCACCCACCCATCCATCCATTCATCCATCCATCTATCTATCTATCCATCCAGCTATCTATCTATCAATCAATCAATACCTATAACAAATATTCTGATATCTATAAAGGCAAAAATATGAAATTCAAAGCAATCAGTTTTGTGCATTCCTTCACATAGCACAATAAGACACACACATACACATACATGGCATATTACATGCTGTTACTCCAAGTAGGGAAGTGAACATTTTTAGAAGCGTAATTATTCGGGTCACAACCAAAAACAAAGGACCACTCATATGCCAAACACAGAATTTTCTTCCAAGATAAGTTTACAATGTGGACAGAATAACAGAGCAGAGGTATGTGCAGGTAACTTTGTTTGAACACGGCCATTAAAAGTGTACCAACAAAAGAAACAAATATTACTTGAAATGGACATACAGATACACCAACACCACAAGCAAAGCCTTGTCTACTTGGTACTGTAGAGAACTTGAGCCCCCCATTCACCCACTGGATCACAGCTCACATTAAGCTGAAGCTACTTCTGTTAACCACTCTCATAAACACCCTGTCATTTGGGATAAGTGCATCCATTCTACAGATGCTGACATTATCAACACTTCCTGTATCTAGGGGCACTATATGTATATATGTGAGTACCTAACTGCTATACACACATACACAGATACACATTCTTATATAATGTATCATAAATGGATTCTGAAATTACATTATTTTCTTGCAGTACTTCAACTGTTGCTCTGCTGGCTTAGGAGAAAATCATACTTCGTGGATAACACTAGTTACGAAAATGACACAAGATTTAGAAACCAAACAGCAGCAGTGTACATACTTAAGAGTACTCATTTTACTAACCTGTATGTTCTGTCTGATGGCGGGAATTCACGAGAGAAGTTCACATTACCGTGTGCGTGCAAATGGTACGTTACACGATATGCCAAAATTTCTCCATTTGGTTCATCTGGCACATCCCATATAATGCGAGCTGTGGTTAATGATACATCTGGAAATGATACATTTGAAGGTGCCCCAGGAGCTGAAAATTAGGAATTATATTATTCAAAGACATGAAATATCAAATAAAATGACAATCAGTTGCACACAGCACAGCAGTTTATATCACAGGCTGTCAATTAACCCTTATCCTGCTAACGTGGAGAATATGGTGAGCTCCGAATAATGCCAGCAAATGGCAGATGGGATTTAACTTGGCGTTTAACCCTTATCCTGCTAACGTGGAGAATATGGTGAGCTCCTAATAATGCTAGCAAATGACAGATGGGATTTAATTTGGCATTTAACCCTTATCCTGCTAACATGGAGAATATGGTGAGCTCTTAATAATGCCAGCAAATGGCAGATGGGATTTAATTTGGCATTTAAACCTTATCCTGCTAACGTGGAGAATATGGTGAGCTCCTAATAATGCCAACAAATGGCAGATGGGATTTAATTCGGCGTTTAAGCCTTATCCTGCTAACGTGGAAAATATGGTGAGCTCCTAATAATGCCAGCAATGGTAGATAGGATTTAGTTCGGCATTTAACCCTTATCCTCCTAACGTGGAGAATATGATGAGCTCCTAATAATGCTAGCAAATGGCAGATGGGATTTAACTTGGCATTTAACCCATATCTTGCTAACGTGGAGAATATGGTGAGCTCCTAATAATGCCAGCAAATGGCCAATGGGATTTAATTCGGCGTTTAACCCTTATCCTCCTAACGTGGAGAATATGGTGAGCTCCTAATAATGCCAGCAAATGACAGATGGGATTTAATTCGGTGTTTAACCCTTATCCTGCTAAAGTGGAGAATATGGTGAGATCTTAATATTGCCAGCAAATGGCAGATGGGATTTAATTTGGCATTTAACCCTTATCCTGCTAACATGGAGAATATGGTGAGCTGCTAATAATGCCAGCAAATGGCAGATGGGATGCAACTTGGCATTTAAAATGTTAACAGTGGGATAGAAATTATAAAGTGTACTGACAATTAGTACCATGAAAACTGACAAGTGGACTGATAACTATAAGGGTGACTGCTGAAGAGTGTGCTGATAATTACTGTGTGGACACTGACAAGTCAGATGACAATGTGACAAGTGGGCTGATAACTAAACAGTCAGCTGGCATTAAAAAATAAATTACATATGCGCACCATCTGACACACCCATATGTTTTTATAATTTCATTATTCTACTTTGGCTACTAGTTTCAGCCTCAAAAGGCCACCATCAGGCCAATACTTACCAAAAACTTAAATGCTGGTAATGTAAAACTAAATATTCTACGTCAGCACAACTACTTTATTACACAAGGTAATTACATAGGTTACACGTTTCAACTATTAATCAGTCATCTTCAGGCCTATTTTTGTCATTTGAGTCACAAGATGCTATGCACACTTTGGGATCCCATCATGTTTATATCCATGGAATACATAAAATTAAATCGTTTGTCTATAAAGGCATGATATTCGAATTGTGTTTACAACAGTGGGATACATAAAATTGGATCATGATGGAAGATGACTGATCTATAATCGAAACATGTAGCCTATGTAAGTACCTTGAGCAATGAAGTGATTGTGATGACGTACACTATTTAACATTATATTATGTTTATAAGCACATCATGATGCTTCCATTCACAATTAAATGCTGATGCGTATAGTAAAAAAACGTTAATTTTATAGGATTCTATTTACAATTATTACCAGCCTTTGGATGTGCTATCTGTAGTAAGATGTGCTGAGATTTTGCATTGTGAATACTATGGATGTATCTCCAAAATTTTCCTTGGTTAACAAACTTAAAATCTAAAATTAATAATAATTTAAAAATATTCCACATGATGTGTGTAAGATGTGTTATGAAGGATGTGAGTACATTTGAACTTATAAAATCACACTGATAAATCAGTAAAATTAAAAAAATTTGTGTTTGGGTCTCGACTGTTATCTTCAACTGCTATAGACTTAGTTGGAATTTTTATATATTCTCAGTTAGCTGTGTGCTGGATGTTGTATGTCGCTGTGCTCAAGTTTGCAATTATTGTTTCTATATATTGTTTGTTAGTTGAAAGCTGGATATTAGATGCTGCATCATGTTATGTTATGATGGTGGTGATGTACTGACTTCGGTGTAAAGTGGAATTTATTTTGAATGATCGTCACAAGAATTTCCTGCAATACTGTGTCAGCTCAGCTCTGCATTGCGTGCTCGCAGCTGGCAAACATGTTTGTGACAACTCACGTGTGGGTTGACAATTGGCAAGTGAGCTCATAAATGATGTATGAGGTTGTAACTGACAAGCAAGTTCACACAGGTCAGAATCAAACTTTAAAAGTAGAAAAGTAAATTTGCTCCTGTCCTAGCCATGAAAGTATACTGGTGGAGGTAAATGGTCAGCTTCAAACACTGACTGCTTTACCCCAGGCACAGAGGTCCCAATCCCCACTGAAAAGGAAGCTGGGTGCACCCAAGATACAGTCTGGACAATTTGGACAGGAGAAAAATATCTTGCTCAAAAAGTAAGCAAAGGATCCTACATACTGAAACAGCCACACTCTTACTTCACAGTATTTGTAACTTCGAAAATAAACCAATAAAATTTGCAATTTAATTTACCATCTTCAAAGGTCCGAACGTGAACGGGGGGATTGCTCAGTGCTCCGTCCCCAAGTCGAGTGTAAGCCAAAACCTGGATGTGATACTGAATGTATTTCCGCAGCTCAGTAAGTGTTGTGGTCTGTGTCGTATTGCTTGGAATATCCTTGTACTGAAACATAAATGATACCAGGCAATTACAGTTCAAAACAGTTCAGAGAAAACTAAATACTGTACCAACAACATTAATACTTTGGCACCAAATGTTACCACTGAAAACGGGCAGCGTGAAGCTCAAAACACTGAAGGTCACATATGTGTGATGGCAACTAGTGACCATTCTTTATACAGCCCTTTTTAAATTCTAATCATCTACCAGTAACATTAAGCATTTAATTCTGTTGCCAAAGGGCAAATATACTTTTCAATTAGTAGACTTTTCCCGTGGATTAATGTACTCCAACACCAGTTCATACACCAGCAATGCAATGTCACAATCCCTAAAAATTCAGTGGATATTATATTGATTACAATAAAACCCTGATTTTACATTCCCACTTGGTGCATTTTCCCATATTTTACACACTTTTTGTACTGCCATGGCCAAATGCCCATAAAAACAATGTTACATTTTCTCAGACTCCACATTCCAGAATTTAAATTTTCCCAGAATTTATGCTTCATTTTCCCTGCCCCAACAACAGAATGTATCCAATTTTATGTTTGACAGTTTTCTTCCTAGAATTTTTATTTGCATCTAGCAATTTACAGCTAGTGACATCTCACAGAAATCTTGACCAACTAAACGATGAAGTAGTTGACACAGTTCCTGTATAAATGACAGCAGGTTTGAAAGGAACAGGCACAAATTTAAATTCATCAACCACAGCCAATTGTGATCAGTGGTATGAGAAAGTACAAAGTTTCAAATCCGCACAAAAAGTATGTACTGTTCTCTTTTTTCTCACATTCGTACTGTGCATCTTGATATTATCAAAGTTTTATTTATTCACCAACTGATGCATGGTGAGTTGTCTTTAAAAAAAATTAAAATTTACATTAAAATTTACATTACAACAGCTCCGACATGTTTCAGTGTTACAGTTACACCATCATCAGTCTACTGCCGAACAGTGTAACATACAGACACCAATAATGACCCAATATATGCAGCCACACCACCACCGTATTAACCACACACCGATGTATTTTAATGGACTATTTTAACAGCTGTAACTTT
>Ga0123352_10000710_pt1 | contig 41239 bp, 40 predicted proteins | sample TergutLab28metaG_FD_89700 | JGI IMG/M metagenome (GOLD analysis project Ga0123352, IMG submission 89700) | Labiotermes labralis P1 segment gut microbial communities from Petit-Saut dam, French Guiana - Lab288 P1 | ecosystem: Host-associated > Arthropoda: Insects > Digestive system > Gut ... | reverse complement strand
TCCCCGTTCCGGACGAGGTTCTGAGGAACGTGGAACCATGTGATCTTCTGCACCTCATGGGTCCTAAATTCCCTTCGGCCCATAATCACGATCACTGATTACCTACATCCGCAGAATTTCGGTCTTTGCTCTTCATTCGATGACGAAGGCTCCCCGTCTCAGAAAAAGACACTGATCCGCGAAGGGGTCCTGAGATCATTCATGCGCGACAGTTTCACCGGCGATAGCACAGGTAACGGGATGCGCAGGAATTCAACGGATGCGCAGAACATTTACAATTCCGCGGTCAGTACGAAACCGATGAACATGATCGTCTCTCCGGGAAGATATTCTGTCGATGGAATAACAGCGCAGACGGATAACGGCATATTGGTGGAAAAGTTCGCCTGGCCGGAAGCCGATCCGCTTACCGGAAGATTCGGACTGGAGATAAGGTGCGGATACATCGTACGCAAAGGAAAGATAACCGGAACGGTGAACAATGCGCTTATGACGGGAAATATGATCGATCTTCTCGGCAGCATAGAATTCATAGGCAACGATCTTGAGAACCTGGGCTGCGTCACCGTTCCGACAATGAGCTTCTCGGGTGCGGAACTTGTGGGCAATTGATGCCGGACAAAAAATTCATTTCTTGCGTGCGGCGGCTTTAGATCTCGGAATGAATCTGCCTTTCTCATCTCTGGGCGGAAATTCAATCCGAGGGATGACCTCACGCCTGCTGTCTTTCCCGCTGTTTTTTCTGAGAAATCTTATTACCACTCTATCCTCTCCCAAATATTGTTACAATTATCCCAATGGTTATGATAAGCACCATTAGCTTTATCACTTTCCCCAGAAATATATTCTTTTCCCGTGTCGTATTGTAAGAATATTTCAGTCCATAGAACAATTCTGTCTGAACCTCGAACAGCATCTCTTTATTGAAATAATCTATCGCCTGACTTATGTATCTTTCCGAGGATCGACCCTGATCTCTCCAAAGGAGTATTGTTATTATGCCCGCGGCGCAACATGCACCGAAAAAAATTGCCGATATAGACGCTCCGCTTAATAGGCCGTTAAGAACTCCTTCGTTCGGATAGGTACTTATGAACATCAAGGATGCGAATGCAAGAAGTATCCCGATGATTGTTACCATTGAGTTCTGTTTGTTTGATGCTAGTTCTAACTGTCTTCCGAGGCCTTCTCTTATGTCGTATATCGCGTTTCTCGCATCATCATTGAATTGGTTCTGCTCTTCTGCCTCTTCATCTTCTTGCGCATCCGAGTCACGAAAATTATCTATATCGTCAATCATTGTTATCTTCTCTGTCCTTGAAAAATAAATTCGGTTTCGGCATATTTTCAACTCTCTCTTTTGCTCAATTCTGATATTATAAAATTGAGTTTGTTATCCAGTGTCATGCTCTCCGCTTTTACGAACTCAATACGCTGATTGGTCAGATAGTCAAGGTAGAATCGTATCGCCTGTAATACGAACTCGGAGGGAGTTCTGAAGTCTTTATCATTGCCTGTTTCTTTATCAATTCTTTCTTTAATGTTTCGGGGAACGCGCACTCCGATGAGTTCTGACTCTTGTTTTTCTTTCATAAATGTTACATATTTGATGTATTTAATAAACTTTATTATTTATTTGTATAACTGATGTCTAACAAAAGAATAAATATGAGAGCGCTGACAAAAATGTTTTGGACGAGTGCTGTGGTGTATATAATACGGGTTCTAGGAATGCCAATGCCATGATTAGTTAGATCGGCAGATGATTGAGAATTCACGGATCTGCCATGGATATTCCCTCGGATCCGCTGATGACTTAAATCAAAAATAACGTTCCAGCGTTATGCGCGTCCTGTCACCGGATACGTCCATTCCGGAGCAGTCGCCCGCAACCTTTCCGATCTTCTTCATCGGGAATGCGGCGACCGGTCTTTCATCGGTGCTCAGCGGCGTCGGACCGAAGAATATGCTCAGCGCATCCGCTTCCGGCCAATAGGCTATGTCACCGGTATTGAATATTTCAGTGTCCCCTTTCACTTTGCTTTCCAATGGCATCACGAAATAGATCTGCGAACCCAGCATGTTGATGTCCGCCGAGAACGGCAGCGACAGCCATATCTCATTGGAGATATCGGAATCGTCAAGCGATGCTGTCCATACGCCGCTTCTTGTCCTTATCCTTATTTTGCTCATGGCAGCGCTCATTTCTTTCTTTCGAACAGCGCCCTTATCTTTGATCCGACCGTCTCGATCTCAAGGGACGCCTCGTCGGCTTCCATCTTCTTCAATTCTTTGAGGCCGTTCTTCCATTCGGCGCGCCAGTCGTCCTTGAATTTACCGGACTCGATGTCCCTGAGGATCGATCTCATGCCTTCCTTGGATTCTTTGGTGATCACGCGGTCGCGTTTTGTGAGACCGCCGTACTCGGCCGTGTTTGACACCACGTGCCACATCTTGGAGAGTCCGCCGGCCTGTACCAGATCTGCTATGAGTTTAACTTCGTGCAGAACCTCGAAATACGCTATCTCCGGAGGATATCCGCCTTCCCTGAGTGTTTCGTAACCTGCCTTTATCATTGCCGTGAGGCCGCCGCACAGGACCGCCTGTTCTCCGAAAAGATCGGATTTCGTTTCGAAGTCGAATGACGTTTCGAATACGCCCGCTCTCGTTGAGCCTATTCCTTTAGCAAGTGCCAAAGCGATCTTCTTCGCATTTCCCGTGTAATCCTTATGAACGCATATCAAAGCGGGAACGCCGAACCCTTCCAGGTATGCGAGCCTTTCCATGTCGCCCGGCGATTTCGGGGCCATCATGATCACGTCAATCTCCTCGGGAGGCGTTATGAGTCCGTATGTTATCGAGAAACCGTGCGCGAACTCCAATGCTGCGCCTTTCTTCATGTTCGGCTCGACCATTTCTTTGTAGATGTCCGGCTGGACCTCGTCCGGAAGCAGCATCATGACAACATCCGCATTCTTCACTGCGTCCGGTATCTCGGTCACTTTGAGGCCGTCCTCTTTAACTTTGTTCCAAGACGCTCCGTCCTTACGAACGCCCACGGTCACGTCCAATCCCGAGTCGTGGAGACAAAGCGCCTGCGCCCTTCCCTGCGCGCCGTATCCCAATACTGCGATCTTCTTACCCTTGAGAACGTTCAAGTCAGCGTCCGAATCTCGATAGATGTCCATAATACTAGCACCTTTTAGCGCACGCATGTGGTCATAGGATTAAAAAGTATACATTGAACCATGGATCGGCGTTCTCCTCGAACGTGTGTAATTGTTATTATTCGCACATTCAAAGAGGTTCTTGTTCGTCTGACCGATCGGAACCGTGATCGTAAGATCTGCGGTCAGGTTCCGCGAACGCCGCATGTTTGGTGTTTTTATCAACGGCGTCCAAGACCATGATCTCTTCCGTCCTTGCTCCTTCGGGATCCATGGATCTCATCTTCAAGCTTTCATTGATATTGGAAATTCCGACAAATGCGGCCATACCCGCAAAATGTGATTAACATCAGCGGTGTGAACTGAATGGTCTCTTTCAACCGGAACTCAAGATGGATGATAAGGATCACGGGCAGAGAAAGGGACAGTATGAAAGTCCGGAATTCCTCAGACCTTTATCTGAAGATCCCGACTCTCCTGCGCCCGCTGTTCTCTCTCATCCTATCTTCCGTCTATTGTTTTCAAAGATCTCTGTTACACACGTCCGTTGCATGACCGTATTTAACATATCGATCGATACGCCGGACGGATGACGCTTCGAATGCGGATCAGAACGGACAGTTCCCTTTCATGATCGGAAGGCTCGGGTTGGGAGGCAGCATCGGAAGGACCTCTTCATCCGGATTGACCTTTATGTCGATCAAACATACCTTCCCGCATGCGAACGCTTCTTTGAACGCATCCGCTATCTCGGACGGCCTTTCCACGCGTATCCCTTTTGCACCGAACGATTCCGCCAGTTTGACGAAGTCCGGGTTGGACGATTGAAGCGCCGTTCCCGAGTACCTTTCGTTCCAGAACAGCTTCTGCCACTGTTTGACCATACCCAGCCAGCCGTTGTTCATAAGACATATGACGACCGGTATATCCTCGGCCACCGCCGTCGCCAGTTCCTGTATGACCATCAGAAGACCGCCGTCGCCGGTCACCGTCATTACTTTCTTGTCCGGTTTGGCAGCCTTCGCGCCTATCGCCGAGGGGAAACCGAATCCCATCGTTCCGAAACCTCCGGATGAGATCAGCTGTCTGGGGCGCCGGATCTTCAGAAGATGCATCGCCCACATCTGGTTCTGACCGACGTCCGTTGTTATTATCGTGTCATCGTCCAGTATCTTGTTTATTTCGGCCATCACTCTTCTCGGAGATATCGTATTGCCGCCGATCTCGATGTCGCATACGCAGCGTTCCTTCAGTTCCTTTATACGATTGTTCCAGTCTTTGTTCGCGACCGGACGTTTGAGCTGTGAGATGATCGCCTGCATAGCTTTCTTGGTGTCCGCAAGTATGTTGATCGCCGTCTGCGGATGCTTGTTGAATTCCGCTCTGTCGATGTCTATCTGCACCACCTTGCAGTTTTGAGACAGCCGGTTGTGCATGCTGTGGCTCCTGTCCGAGAATCTCGTTCCGACCGCGATCACTAGGTCGGATTCCTTCATTGCGTTCAATGTGCACATTTTTCCGTGCATCCCCATCGAACCTAGCGAGAGCGGATGGTCCGCGGGTATGGCGCCGAGTCCCATCAGCGGCATTATCGCCGGCGCCCGGATCAGTTCCGCCAATTGTATGAGTTCGTCCGATGAACCGGATGATATGACTCCGCCGCCCGCAATGATCAGCGGGCGCTGCGCCTTTCCGATCAGATTTACCGCATACGGCAGTTCCGAAAGATTTTCGCAAACCTCCACCGGATCGAACTTCCTGTTCAGAAGGGATTCATCTATTTCGGAGTTGATCGCATCGACCGGAAGGTCTATGTGCACCGGTCCCTGCCTTCCGCTCAAGGCTATATTCCATCCTCTTGAGATCGCCTCCGGGAGCATTTGAAGGTCAAGCACCCGATAATTGTGTTTTGTGACCGGCATCATCAGGCTGAACGCGTCCACTTCCTGGAATGCACCCATGCCGAGGGCGCGCGTTGATACCTGGCCGGTGAGCACTATCATCGGAACGGAATCGGCGAAAGCCGTTGCGACTCCGGTCACAAGATTTGTCGCACCCGGTCCGGACGTCGCCAAACATACACCCGGTCTGCCCGATGCGCGTGCATATCCGTCGGCCATGTGCGCCGCGCATTGTTCGTGACGGACGAGCACGTGTTTTATCGATGAGTTCAGGATCTCATCGAATATCGGTATTACCTGCCCTCCGGGGTAGCCGAACATAGTCTCTACTCCCTTGTCCTCCAGCATCTTCAGGAGCGCTCTTGATCCTTTCATTTCCTTACCTTCCGGGTTTTATGGCACAGGAAGCTAGTAGTTATTTAATAATAATTCCCCATATATTGTTGATTGGAAGGGCATTACATGAAGATAGTTTATGATGATGCGGTCACGGAACACGTTCAGTGGCCGGAACATTTGGAGTCGCCGTTCAGAATCAAGACCTTGATAAAGAAACTTGAAAAAGAAGGTCTTTGGAAGGATATCATAGCACCGGTCATGATAACCGATGACGATGTTCTCAAAGTTCATACGGAAAAACTTCTGAACCGTCTGAAGAGCGGCGGGAATATTCCGATCGATCCCGATACCATGCTGAGGGACGAAACGTACGAATATGCTATGGTGTCCGCATCCGTTGCCGTCACCGCCGTGAGAACGGCAATGAACGGAACTCCGGCCTTAGCTTTGACGCGTCCTCCCGGGCATCATGCCGAACGCGACAGGATGTGCGGGTTCTGCTATCTGAACAATGTGGCAATAGCGGTCGAGGCCGCAGGTGTAAGAACAGCGATAGTGGATATTGACGTACACCACTGCAACGGCACGGAAGAGATCTTCTACGATCGTGATGATGTCCTTGTCATAGATATCCATGAGACCGGAATATTTCCTCTGACCGGCCCGAGGGAGAGCATCGGAAGCGGCGCAGGCGAAGGATACACCGTGAACATACCGATACCGGCGGGCTCCGGGAACCGTACTTACGAGAGGGCCATGGAAGACATCGTCATTCCGATACTCAGAGAATTCAAACCGGAACTTATCGTTGTCTCTTTGGGGGTGGACGCCCACTACTGCGACCCTGCCGCCCATATGCTCCTGAACACCGAGGGATACATCGGACTCTGCGACCGTCTCATCCGCGAGAGCAAAGACGGGAAGATAGCGTTCATCCTTGAAGGAGGATACCATCTCCGCGCAACGGCGGAGGTTGTCGCCGGGATGCTGTCAATATTCGAAGGGAGTGAGATATTCCTGGAATACAACGATGACAAGGGCGAGCAGAGCAACGGACTCAGAGAAGTGAGGAAGATCAGAGAATACCTCGGAGAACGCTGGAAAACCTTGCAGTAAGACCGTTGCAATGATCGGCCGTGAAAGTAAACCTTATCTTATCCTTGAGCATATAGCGATCATATGAAGGTCAGGGTCGGCATAAACGGATACGGGACGATAGGGAAGAGAACAGCGACGGCGATAAACATGCAGGACGACATGGAGGTCGTTGGTGTTACGAAGACCAAACCGACATACGAGGCCGTTGCGGCCAACGATCTCGGGCTTCCGCTGTATGTTCCTGACGAATCGGCGGACAGTTTCAAGAAAGCGGGGATAAAGATCGCTGGCACCATCAAAGACATGTACAAAAAAGCGGACATCGTCGTTGACTGCACACCCGGGAGCGTTGCCGAGGCTTACAAGAAGGAGTATGCGGACGCCGGCATCAAAGGAATATTCCAGGGAGGAGAGGATCACAGCCTTACCGGCATTTCGTTCAATGCATCCGCGAATTACAAAGAGTCGTGGGGCGCACAGTTCTCCCGTGTTGTCTCGTGCAATACCACCGGCCTGATAAGAACGCTTTACCCCGTTGACAAGTACTTCAAGATCCAGAGCGCATTCGCGACGCTCATACGCAGAAGCGCCGACCCGAGTGACAGCAAGAACGGGCCGATCAACGCTGTTGAACCCGTTCTAAAGATCCCGACGCACCACGGGCCGGACGTGCAGAGCATAATGCCCTGGATCAATATCCAGACGATGGCGGTGAAGGTTCCGACAACGCTTATGCATCTTCACACCGTTACCGTAAAGCTGGGCACCGAAGCGACAACGGAGGATATCGTCGCATTATGGAAAAAGACGCCGCGCGTGAAACTGGTGAGCGGTAAAAGCGGCATAAAGTCATCGGCGCAGATAATGGAACTTGCGCGCGACCTGGGCAGACCGAGGGGCGACATGTATGAGATAGTCGTCTGGGAAGACGGCACGAAGGTGGTCGGCGACACTTTGTATTTCTATCAGGCGGTGCATCAGGAAAGCGATGTCATACCGGAGATAGTCGACTGTATAAGGTCAATGTGCAGGATGGAAGAGGATCCGCTGGTATCCATGGAGAAGACAGACAAAGCCATGGGGATCTGAGATGAAAGAGTTCCATACGCTGGAAGATTTCAATTTCAAAGACAAGACAGTGCTGCTGAGAGTGGACATAAACTGTCCGCTGGACAAGGATACGCTTGAAATAATAAATGATTCGCGCATAAGAAGGATAATCCCGACCGTGCGCGAACTCATGGGCAAAAGGGCCAAGGTCGTGGTGCTTGCACACCAGAGCAGAAAGGGCAAATGGGACTTTATTTCGATGGAGCAGCATTCCAAAAGACTTTCCAAACATCTGAACCATCCGGTCGGATACATAAACGACGTTATCGGCAATTCTGCGAAAAAGAGCATAAAGTCACTGGGTGCGGGTGAAGTGCTTCTACTTGACAACGTCCGCGGGCTGGACTGCGAGACCGCGAAGCTTGACATGAACGGCCATGCGGATTCCGTACTGGTAAAAGAGCTGGCACCGCTGATCGATTATTACATATGCGACGCGTTCGGCGCCGCACACAGGTCCCAGTGCTCGCTTGTGGGTTTTCCTCTGAAAGTGCCGTCGGCATCCGGGAGACTGATGACCAAAGAGATCTTTGCACTGAAAGCCCTGTTCGACGATCCGAGAAGGCCGTCGGTGTTCGTTCTCGGCGGCGCCAAGTTCGGAGAGGTCCCGGCGATGATAGATCACGTCCTCGGAAGCAGAACCGCCGACACTGTCATACTGACCGGTCTGGCGGGGAACGCTTTCCTGTTCGCAAGGGGAGTGAACATAGGAGACGCGAGCATGGAGATCCTTAAAGAAGAGCTGACGGATACGAACATAAACGCCGCTAAGAAAATGATGCTGAAATACGGACACAAGATCCTTTTACCGACGGATGTGGCCGTAGAGCGCAACGGAAAACGGGAGAATATCCTGACGGGCGACCTCCCGGCGCCGGAGGCGGCTTTGGATATCGGAGACGAGTCGATCGAGAAATTTAAGAAAGTGCTTTCATCATCAAGAACATCGTTCATGTCCGGGCCGGCAGGCCTTTATGAAAAGGACGAGTTCGGAAAAGGAACGAAGGAATTGATGATCTCCATGATCGAAAGCGACGGGCAATCGGTCATCGGCGGCGGACATACGATAGGGGCTGCGGACCTTTTTGATCTGACTGACGGTTTTTCATACGTGAGCACCGCCGGCGGCGCACTGGAGACCTTCCTTCTGGGCGAGGAATTACCGGCGGTCGAGGCTTTGCGCCGTTCGTTCAGAAAATTCTGACTGCCGTGAATATGGCTTCTCACTGAATTTTCAGAACGTTTCTTTCTTTTTTGCGTGAATGATAGCTCCCCGGAGATCACATTTTACAACTCATCATCTGCGAAGCAAGGTTGAAATACATCAGCATTAATATCCGTAACAGGTGCGATTATGGAGTTTCTGAGGCATTCCGGCTGTTACATAGGGATAACGAGAGAAGAATTCCCGGTCGTTATCGACCTTTTCCCAGATGGTAAGTTCGTGATATCTGCGATAGAACAGACGATATTGAAGTCCATAGCGGACGGTAAAGAAAAGTTTGAAGTGGAAGGCGAGAGGGCCTATCCCTTCGGCATCGGCGATTATACCGTAAATGACAGAACGTTCACCATACCGAAGGGAAAGGCGCGGCTTATGATGATCCTGAATGACAGGGATACAGCAGGCGAGATAGATCCCAAAAAAAGTCTTAAGTTCTCTGGCGGGATATTTTATTACGTTGGCGAGCTGAACCGCAGGCTCTTCCCTTTCACTCTTGATGACGACGATCCGCCGATGGGGGATGCCTACCGGGACAGTGTGGTGACGCAGTTCAGGATGTTCGAATTCAGCAGGCACGATTTCGGAAAACTCGACGTCGAAAAAGCGCTGGAGTCCATAAAGAGGATCAAGGATATGACGCCGAAGAAATTCGTCCCGACCGGAGCGGACTGGGCGAGGCTGAACGGTCCTGACGGCAGAAGGCTGGAAGGAGCGTTCTTCGACGATGAAGGGAACGTGTGCTACAAGGAACTGATGCCGAAGGTCATGATCAGCTACAAAGACCCGAGGGCGAAAGGGCCGAACGTCGATTGGTCGCTCATCACATACGGTGACGTTGATGCCGAGAATGCGGCGGAAGTCGCACGCATAAAGGAGCTGAACGAGTTCATGAGGTCTATGCGGCGCAGAACGGTTCCAAATTCATCACATTGGCGCAGCAGTGGACGGAATAAGGCCGGCCTGGGCATCCGCCCTCCCATTTTTTATGAAAAATCACGAATGTGCGCTCAACCGTTCTGCTGATATATACAGATTGCCCGCCCGGTATTTCCTTCCGAAAAACAATTATTCCGGTTGAGTAGAGTAAGAAGGAGGTCGTGAGACCCTCTTCTTACTCTACTAAAATATCTACAAATCTTAAAGCAAAAGTCCATCAAACCTTAAAGTGAAACATCTACAAATCTTAAAGCAAAAGTCCATCAAACCTTAAAGTTGATGGGCAAAATCCAAATAGATTGATATACCATAAAAAGATTCTTTATCGATGAAACGGGAATATTTGCCAAGGGTCATAGACAAGGAATTGGACCTTACACTCAGATCTTCCGGTGCGGTGCTTATAGAAGGCCCGAAGTGGTGTGGGAAAACACGTACTGCCGAAGAACGGGCGGCCAGCGTCCTGTACCTTCAGGACACCAAGAAGAGGAAGTATTATCTTCATATGCTGGACTCGGACCCAAATGCTTTACTGGAAGGGGAGAAACCGCGCCTTATTGACGAGTGGCAAGACGCACCCATCCTATGGGACGGCATACGATTCATCATAGACCAAGGAAGTGAATGGGGGCAATTCATATTGACGGGTTCGGCAGTACCGAATGATAAGGATAGACCTATGCACTCCGGTACCGGCCGCATATCAAGGATATACATGAGACCGATGTCACTGTTCGAATCGCAGGAATCCGACGGCAGCGTCTCATTGTCATCCCTTTTTGGCGGAGAGGACATCAAAGGGATGTCAAGGCTCACAATAAACGATCTTGCATTCGCATTGGCCAGAGGAGGATGGCCCGCAGCCATAGGAGAGGAAGGATCCATAGCTTTACGGCATTCGCAGAATTATCTGAAAAGCATCATAGACTCGGACCTTTCACGCGTTGACGGTGTTAAACGGGATCCGGTGCGTGTCCGCAAACTGTTGCACTCATTGGCCAGGAATGTGTCAACGGAGGCAAAGATGACAACGTTGCAGAAGGATGTCAGCGGAGATGCGGATAATATTGTCTCCGTGCCGACCCTTATAACGTACATGAATGCGTTGGAACGCACATTTGTCACAGAGGATCTTCCGGCATGGAGCCCGTCGATGCGTTCCAAGACCGTTTTAAGAAGTTCTTCCAAACGGCATTTTGCCGACCCTAGTATTGCGGCCGCCGCCATCCGTGCAACGCCGGAACGGTTGATAGATGATTTCGAGACGTTCGGATTGCTGTTCGAATCATTGTGCATCCGTGATCTCCGTGTGTATGCGCAGGCGCTTGACGGCAGAGTGTTCCATTACAGGGATTCCAGCGGTCTGGAAGTGGATGCGATAATAGAACTAGCGGACGGCCGATGGGGCGCCGCAGAGATAAAGATGGGTGCGGACGAGATAGAGAAAGGTGTAAAGAATCTTATAAAACTCAAGGAGAAGGTTGACATGGATAAAATGGGAAAACCGTCATTCATGATGATCCTCACGGCCACAGAGCAGGCATACCGGCGCAAGGACGGCGTATATAATGTGCCGATAGGTTGTCTCAAGAACTGATGCAAATATCGTCTGATGTTGAGAGATCATCTGCTTACAAAAGATCGTTGACATCGACTTCGTAACCTGATTCCTTCAGTTCCTTACACAGTTGTACTGCCAAGGATACGGACAGAAGGACCGTGCAATTGCAACTCTGTCCTCCCGCGTCTGTGCGGTTTCGGATATTAAGACAAAATTAGGTTGTGCGGCGATTTACAGGAACATGGTCATGTATATGGGTATATACACTAAGTTTCCGTCCGCTCTGAGGTTTTTGGAGTGGACCACGTATCCTATATCCATTGCGGAAGAGAACCTGTCCATAAAACGATCAAGGGACGCGTGTCTGTTCGACACACCGGATTTCGCTTCGATCGGGATCATCTTCCTTCCGTCTGCAATTATGAAGTCCACTTCCTGCATGTTCGCAGAATCTTCGGCAGAAAATTTACTGAACACAAGTCTGTGTCCCGTTGATACAAGTTCCTGAGCGATCATGTTCTCGAAGAACATGCCTCTGTTGATCTTCATTCTGTTATTCAGGATGTCTCTATAGATTTCATCACGGTCCCCTACGTTAGAATTGAATGATGCCGTTATAAGCAGCCCCGTGTCCGCCATATATATTTTGAATGTGTGTTCATCGAGATTAAGATTCAGAGCGGGGCTCGGATCGCTGTTACGGTAGCACATGTTCACGATCTTTGATTCATTCAGCCATGTGATGCTGTCGAAGTACTCACGGGTCTTTGAACCCTTTCTCAGCTGAGACGGACTGAATGTCTTCTTGTGTTTGGATAAGAACGAGGGTATCATGAATAAAATACGTTTGGACTTGGATCCGCGATCTATTTTGATCTTTGATGTGTCGTCGGCATACAGTTTCAATATCATGCGTTTAACCGTCTCAACGGCTTCAAAGTTTTTCTTTTCCAGATATGCCTCCACCGATTGCGGCATGCCGCCAACGAGCATATGGATGCTGTACGTGTCCATTATGCGCTTGTGCATACCGGGGCCGAGAGGAACGCGGTCTTCGAATGCTTTTCTAAGCAGCGGTACTGTCACTTCATCCTTCTGAGCCCACAGAAACTCCTCGAAGTCCATAGGAGGCATGCTTATGGACATCTCCTCGGAAGGGATCAGTATGTCACAGACATTCTGTTTTATGGACAGAAGCGAGCCTGTTTCGATGTAATCATATCGTCCGTCGGCGACCAGGTGTTTGATCATCTGTCTAGCCAGCGGGAACAGTTGTACTTCATCGAATACGACGGCGCTCTCGCGCTCATACAGTACGGTCTTGTACATCTGCTGTAAGTACAGGAAGAACCGATCGAGGTCCTCGGCATGATGTCTGAACAGATCTTTGATCTCCTTGTCGGCTTTAGAGAAATCTATTATTATGGACGATCTGTACTCGTTCTCAACGAACTGTTTTACCGCTGTGGTCTTCCCGACGCGCCTGGCCCCTTCTATCAGGAGCGCGTACTTTCCTCCGTAGTGTTCTTTCCATTCGGAGATCTTGTCGTAGATCTTTCTTCTGAAGATTATCATTATGCCATCCAGTAAGTTATTTGATACACCTATATTAAATTGCGTATGATCGTGAAATACACCTACATCAAATTATTGAATCCTATTTAATACACCTATAACGAAAATATGGTTGTTGTTTACCTCCTGTTTATTACATCAATTCGGAAACCGGATATGATGAATCGCACATACGGAGTGCATTTTCATGGCTCAGGCACGAGAATGTTTTATATACAACGATATGATGGATGCGCAGTGGTAAAATGAGTGAGAACGAGCCGCTTGAGAGTCCGGAAGAGGATGTGACACGCGTACGCCTTCCGAACATAAAGGAAGGAGAGATGTTCGGCATAGCGGACCAGCTGCTCGGAGCATCGAAGATCAAAGTAATGTGCGAGGACGGCGTATCGAGGATGGGCCGCATACCCGGGAAGATCAAGAAAAGGATGTGGATACGCGAAGGCGACCTTCTCATAATATCCTTGTGGGATTTCCAGCCGGACAAATGCGACGTGAGATTCAGATACACTAAAACACAGGCGGTCAACCTCAGCAAAAGAGGGAAGGTCCCTAAGAGCATTGATGTTTTCTGAGAGTTAATTTGAGATGTCATACGACGAGATGTATTCTTATTTGGAGGCGCGTGTCGATGCGCTCAAGACCAATAAGACCGGAGACGAAAGACAGACGGTCGACGAGGTCTTCGATAAACAGACGCTGATGACCCTGTACGATCTCATGACCTCGGGGGTCATCGATTCCGTGAAATTCCCGATATCCACGGGAAAGGAGGGAAACGTGTTCTATGCGGAAGACGAGGACGGAGATCCGATCGCGCTGAAGATATTCAGAACGTCGACGTCAACGTTCAAACATGTAAGGAAGTACATCGAGGGCGACCCGAGGTTCAAGGGGCTGACCGGTAACAGAAGGAAGATGATATACGCCTGGGCGAACAAGGAATACCGTAACCTTCAAAGATATTACGATGCGGAGATACCCGTCCCGGAACCGATAACGTTCAGTAAGAACTGCCTTGTGATGGAATTCATAGGCGATGAATACGGACCTTCGCCGCAATTGAAGGATGTTGTCCTTGAAGATCCTGACGAAACGTATGACGAGATCATATCGTTCATAATAGACGGTTACCGTGATGCGCATCTTGTGCACGGCGACATGAGCGAATATAATATCCTGATGATGGACGGGCAGCCTATCCTCATAGACTGCGGGCAGGCGATGACCGCAGACCATTTCAATTCAAAAGAACTGCTGATACGGGACATTGAGAACGTGAACCGTTTCTTCAGGGGTCGCGGCGCCGACATAATAAAAACGGAAGTGATCCTTGACGAGGCTCTGAAAGAAGAGGAGGACGAAGAATGAGATCCATCAGAATTCCCGGAGACCGCGTAGGTACGCTGATAGGCAGCAAGGGCGAGACAAAAAGGATGCTTATCAGAACGGCCGGCGTGAAAATAGAGATCGACGGAGAAGGAGAGGTCATCATATACGACGATAATGCGAAAGACCCTCTGATGGTCCTGAAGCTTATGGACGTGATACGCGCGGTCGGCCGCGGATTCTCGCCGGAACGCGCGATGAAGCTTTTTGAGGATGATGAATATTTTGAGGTCATCGATCTCAAGGAGTTCGTGGGCAGCAGAACCAACCAATTGTCGCGCATACGCGGAAGGATAATCGGACAGAACGGTAAAACGAGAACATTGATAGAGGACCTCGCCGGCGTAAGCATGTCCATATACGGAAATACCGTGGCGCTCATCGGAAGCTCCGTGGGGCTTCCGGTAGCTAAGCATGCGATAGAAATGCTGCTCAACGGGAGCGAGCATTCCACCGTCTACCGGTATCTGGAAGGCCAGCGCCCGAGGCTGAGGATAGCCGAGATGGGCTTTGACATCTGAGGTGGATTCTTTGGACTGGATCATTGAAAATCTTCATATCGCCGAGGCCGCTGCGGAAAAGGAGCTGTGCGATCACTGCCTCGGCCGTCTGTTCGGCAAGCTCGGGGAAGGCATGACAAACGACCTGCGCGGGCGTATGATAAGAGATGCCGTCTCATCGGAGAACGTATCATCTGAGAACTGTTCGATCTGCGAAAACGTGTTCGATTCGCTTGACAGGTTCGCGGATGCCGCGGCGGAAAGCATACTGTCGGTGGAGTCGGACAACTTCCTGATAGGCTCGCGCGTCGATCCGGAGATATCCGACAGAGAGAAGGCCTTGTGGGATGAACTCGGAGCAGAGAATGCGGAACCGCTGAAAACGGAATTGAACAGGGAGATCGGGAAGCTGGCGTTTCTCAAGGTGCGCCGTCCGGTTGAGTTCGGGAATCCTCAGGTGGTAGCGTGCGTTGACACCCGGTTCGCCGATGTTTCGCTGAACATAGCGCCGATATTCATTTACGGCAGATATAACAAACTCTCGCGTGAGATCCCGCAGACGATATGGCCTTGCAGAGCCTGCAGAGGAAAGGGTTGTCCGAGATGCGGTAATGCGGGCAAGATGTATGCAACCTCCGTGCAGGAGATAATCGGCGATACTGCGGTCGAGATCAGCGGAGGGAAGGAACATTTCCTTCACGGCATGGGACGGGAGGATATTGACGCTCTCATGCTCGGCACCGGAAGGCCGTTCGTGCTTGAGATAAGCGAACCCCGCATAAGGAACATAGATCTTAAGGAATTGGAGAGAAGAGCGAATCTGTCGGACCTTGCGAAATTCAGCGGTCTTGAGTTCACAACACGAGACGCCGTCCGTAGAACAAAGGACCTGACACCTACGAAGACCTATGCGGTAAAGGTAAGGACAGAGGGTAAAGTTAATAAAGAAAGAGTAAATGAGGTAGCCCGAACATTCAGGAATCTCTGTATTGACCAGAGGACTCCCGCGAGAGTTGAGCACAGACGTGCCGACCTCGTGAGAAAAAGGGAGATCTTCTGGGTAGAGGCAGACTGGATCGATGAACACACATTCGCCCTGACGCTGGAAACGGAATCGGGCACGTATGTGAAAGAATTCGTATCCGGCGACGGCGGCAGGAGCAAACCGAACTTCTCCGAAGTTCTGGGCGTGCGCTGCCATGTGGAGACGCTTGATGTACTGGCGATCAACGACCAATGAGGTATTCAGATGAAAGCATCCAAAGGGACAAGGACAAAGACCCGCAGGCTTATGCGCAAGAAGCCGAGGGCGCGCGGCCTTTCACCGATAACAAGGAGATTCCAGGAATTCGAAAAAGGAGAGAAGGTCAACATAATCATTGACCCCGGCATTCACAAGGGAATGCCGTTCTCGAGATTCCACGGATTGACGGGAACCGTCATCGGACAAAGGGGCGCAGCCTATGAGATAAATGTCTACGACGGTAACAAACTGAAAACTGTGGTGGCCCGTCCGGAGCACCTCAGAAAGAGCAAGTGCTGAGTGATACGATGACTGAGAGGTACGTAAGTCTGGCCGAAGTAAGGGCAATGCTTGTCCCGGAGGGCGATAAGGGAGGATTATGCGCGGCACAGAGGTCGGCACTGGAGCATTCTCAGGGCGTAGCATCAATATCAGCGGACGATGTGAGGGCGCTTACCGCCGAGGTACGCGCATTGAGTTTTATGACCGATTACACGGCATACAAGATCGGGGACATACTGCCGAAGTACCCGGAAGACGTACGTGCGATATTCTCTAAAGAAAGAGTGAACCTTTCTGCGGACGACATCAAACAGATAATAGAAATAGTGGGAAAGTACCTTTGAGTACTGACACGGAGGTCTCACCATGGAAGAGTATGCACACATTTTGGATTACTTGGCGCAAGGGCTGCCTTCAGGCAACTTCACCAAAAGGGAGCCTTTATGCTATGCCGTCGGCGAGGAAGAGTTCAAACTCTTTGAAATAGTTCCCAAAGCAAACGTTATCATAAATCTCGGAGACCGTGTGTATATAGGAAAGGATGCGTCCATGCGTGCGCATGTGGACCATATCAAAAGGCGTGTCGGCTTCGAAGAACTGACGAGCGCCGCGAAAGCGGAATTGGAGTTTGTCGTCCTTGACATAGTTATGAACGAACAGTCAAGATTCATACGTTTTTACAACGACTCGGAAGCCATATCGCTCCGCAAGCACATGCTGGAGGAACTTCCGGGCCTTGGGAAGAAGACATTGATATCCATACTGGATGAGCGCAAAAAAGGAGCGTTCAAAGACTTTGCCGACATGGGTACGAGAGTTCCGCTGCTTAAAAACCCGGAAAAACTGATAGTCCGGCGCATAGTCCTGGAACTGTCCGACATGACGCTGAAGCATTATATCTTCGTTCGATGAACAGAAATGAGACCTCCAGGCTCATTAACGAGCGAAACATAGTTCCCAAGAAAAGCAAAGGGCAGAATTTTCTTACGGACGACCGCGTTGCTTTGCGTCACGTCGGTTTCGCTTCCATAGAGTCCGATGACAAGGTTTTGGAGGTCGGTCCCGGACTCGGGATACTGACGGAAAAGCTGATTGGGATATGTGATCATGTTACGGCGATAGAGATCGACAGAAAATTGGCGGATCATGTGGAGGAAGTATTCGGCAACCGAATAGAACTGATACGGGGAGACGCTTTGAGCGTTGAATGGCCGAGATTCGACCGTTTCGTGAGCAATCTTCCGTACAGCATATCAACGCCGGTGATATTCAAACTGATGGAACACGATTTCAAAAAGGCCGTTGTCATGGTGCAGAAGGAATTCGCGGAACGGATGGTCGCCAAACGGGGAGAGAGGGATTATTCAAGGCTTACGGTGAACATGTATTACCGCGCAGAATGCCGTATACTGGAAACCGTACCGGCGTCGCGATTCAAACCGAGGCCAAAGGTCGATTCGGCGCTGGTGGAGATCGTTCCGAGGCCGGCGCCGTTCACTGTGAACGACGAGACCATTTTTTTCAAGGTGGTCAACGCCGGTTTCCTGCACAGAAGGAAAAAGATAAGATCGGCGCTGAGAACAGAGAATATAATGATCCCGGACAGCAGCATCCCGTTCCTCGATGACCGTATGGAAACGCTTTCTCCGGAAGACATAGGGAAACTTTCCAACATGTTATCCGAAAGCGGAAAGATATAACTGATTAACGCTTATCCGTACGCATGCAGATAGGGATCGTCGGTAAACCGAATGTCGGAAAATCCACATTCTTTGCGGCAGCCACCATGGCTCCCGCGGAGATAGCCAATTATCCGTTCACAACGATCCATGCGAATAAGGGTGTCGCATATGTAAGAACGGCTTGTCCGTGTAAAGAACTGGGTGTTGTGTGTACGCCCAACAATTCCTCGTGCTCCGAAGGTATCCGTTCGGTTCCGGTAGAGTTGCTGGATGTTGCCGGTCTCGTTCCAGATGCATGGCAGGGAAAAGGGCTTGGGAATCAGTTCCTTGACGATCTGAGACAGGCGGATGCGCTGATCAACGTGATAGACGTGAGCGGTTCCACCGATATTGAAGGGAACCCCGGAAATCCGGGCGATCACGATCCGCGTGAAGATATTGAATTCTTAAGAAAGGAGATCGAACTGTGGATATGCGAGATCCTGAAGAACGGGTTCAATAAGATCGCAAGACAGGCGAAAATGCAGAACGAGAAACTGGAGACGGCGATCCATAACCGGCTTATGGGCCTTAATATAACGGAATCGCAGATAAGACAGACGCTGCGCGACGTCTCGCCTCCCGAGGATCCGACAAAATGGGATGATGACATTCTTCTCTCAATATCCGTGAGGCTGCGTGAACTCAGCAAACCGATGATCGTTGCGATGAACAAAGCGGACATATCTCCTGATAAGAATACCGATATTGTGAGAAATATATGCGAAGACGCCGTGACCGTGATGGCGGAGGCCGAACTTGCGCTTAAGAAGGCGAGTACAGCGGGCCTTGTTGAATATGCACCCGGAAACGACACATTCACCGCCTCCGGAGACAGATTGAACGACTCCCAGAAACGTGCGCTGGATCATATAGCACAGAACATGAAGAAACACGGAGGGACCGGCGTACAGAAATGCCTTGAGATGGCCGCTTTCAAAACACTCGATCTCATACCGGTGTATCCTGTGGAGGATGAGAACAGATACACGGACAGCTTCGGCCGCGTCCTTCCCGACACTTTCCTTATGAAAAGAGGATCGACGGCGAAAGAGCTTGCATACCGCGTTCATACGGAACTGGGCGACAGATTCATCAGAGCGGTGAACGCGAGGACCAAACGCACCGTCGGCAGCGATTATGTGCTGCTTGACGGCGACATCATAAAGATAATATCCGGAAAGTAATAACATGGGAAAATGGGACGTCAGGCTGATAAGTGCGTCATACAGACAGGACGGCGATGATGTTGTCATAGAGCTTTTCGGTAAAACACGTGACAAGAGGTCCGTGGTGATACTTGACAGAAAAATAAAACCATACTTTTTCATAGTTGAACCGGGAGATGACGTTCGAAGCGCATTGGCCAAGGACAGTGATGTTATCTCCGTTGAGGACGATCATCTTTTTCACAAATCAAAAGAACGCCGCGTCATAAAGGTCACTATAAAACATCCGTGGACCGTTCCGACCTACCGGAACAGATGGAGAAGGAATTACGATGTGCTTGCGGCAGACATCCCGTTCCATCACCGATACCTTTACGATAACGACATGGGGTCGTGCATATCCGTGGAAGGCAATGAAACGGAGAACATATACGCCACCGACCTGTCCATAGAGATCACGTCATTCGAGAACATAGAGTCGTTCGACCCCGGTTTAAGAATAATGTCGTTCGACATTGAGAACAGCATTGCCAAAGACACAATATACACCATATGTTCGGTCGTAGGAGAAGGGAAGGACATCAGAAGATGCGAACCCATACACGGCAACGAAAAGGACATCATTGAAAAGTTCTACGAACACATACTCAAAGAAGACCCGGATGTCATAAGCGGATACAATATCGATAACTATGATATCAACAAGATCCTGGAAAGATCCAAGGTCAATAAGATAACGGAACTTAAGTGGGGAAGGGACCGCGGCCATCCAAAATCGGTCAGCGATAAATTCTGGAGGCTGAAAGGCCGGCTTGTCATAGACGCCTGGTGGGCCGTGAGAAGAGAGCTCAGGCCGAAACAGGAGACGCTGAACGCGGTCGCGCTGCAGCTTCTGGGTGAGCAGAAAATAGACGTGGATCCGAAAAAAATGGACAAGGAATGGGAGGACGATCCGAAAAAGGTCATGGAATACTGTGTGAAGGACGCTGAACTTTCACTGAGGATACTGAACACGCTTGGAACCGTTAGGAAAGGTATGGACCTTGCCGCCGTTTCAAAACTTCCGCTGGAGGATGTGCTCTCTTCGGGATCGTCACAGCTGATAGATTCGATACTCATACGCAAAGCGGACCGTCTGAAGGTCGGCGTTCCGCTGACCGGGGATTTCATGAAGACCGATCAGATCGAAGGGGGATATGTTCATTCAATGGCCCCCGGATTGTATCACTGGGTATGTGTACTTGATTTCAAATCGATGTACCCGTCGCTGATAATATCGAAGAACATATGTTTCACCACCATATCCGATGAAGGCGATATAGAGAGTCCGAACGGCGTAAGATATCTCTCCAAAGAAAAAAAGGAAGGGATACTTCCGGGCATACTCGGTAATCTTTTGAAAGAAAGAGATAACATAAAAAACAAGATGAAGGCCGCGTCCGAAGACGAATACCATTATCTTGACGGCCTCCAGAATGCTGTGAAAGTTCTGATGAATTCATTTTACGGTGTGTTCGCATCCTCTTTCTACAGGTTCACAGACAAAAACATCGGCGGTTCCATAACCGCGTTTGCAAGAGCCACCGTTAAAGGAATGATAAGCGACCTCGAAAAAGAGGAGATACAGGTCATCTATTCGGACACCGATTCCATATTCATACGTTCTCCGCATAATAACATGAACGACACGCTGGAATTCGGAAGATCGATGGCCAAACGCTATTCCGCGGAGGGAAGACAGCTTGAGTTCGAAAAGATCATGGAACCGCTTTTCTCCCACGGAAAGAAGAAAAGATACGTCGGCAGAGTGGCGTGGCCGAAGGAAGAGTTGCTGATACGCGGATATGAGGTGCGCCGTTCCGATTCCTTTGAACTTCAGAGCAGACTGCTCACCGAACTGTTCGAAAAAGTATTGGATGAGAAGAACGAGGAAGCCGTTGCGCTTGTCAAGAGGACGGTGCAGGACACCGCCACAGGTAAGGTGAGTGCAACAGACCTCGTGATATCAAGGACGTGTAAAGGATTTGACAGTTACGAACACCCGGACAGGATGGCGAACGTCCAGGCTGCAAAGAAAATGATCGGTATGGGGTACGAGTTCATACCCGGAATGAAAGTTTCGTGGATAGTCACCGATTCTTCAAAGACGCCGCAGACCGTTGAACCGTATGTCAGCGGCACCGAGTTTAAAGGCAAGCCGGACAACAAATATTACGCGGGAAGGCTGGCGAACATGGCATCGAGGGTTACAGAGGTATTCGGCTGGAATGAGAGGGATCTGATGCTCGGAAGCCAGCAGTCGACTCTCTTTGACAGTACGTTCCATACCGCTCCGATGCCCTCGACGGATAAAGGCGCATCAGATAAGAAACCGATGAAGGAGTCCGCTAAGAAGATGTCCCTCTCCGACTTCTTCTGACAGTTCAAACGATTTCCGTCTCCGTTCGGGATGTTTTCCGGTTTGACAGTAGCTATTTTATACTTTAAGCTATACGGAAAAAAGTGCGCGGAAATGTATTAAAACCACGAGACCGTCGAAAAACCGAAAAATACGCGCCGGTGATGTTCAGCGTTGCCGAAAAAAGAGCGCCGATAATGGCTGACGGAACCATTCCCGGAACGGATCATTCATATGATTTTCACTGTGCCGTTCGCAATATTACAAAAGGAATGTTTTTCTGTTTTCGTTGTTTGACTATTGTTTTCGGAGTCATTAAATATATTTGTTTCGTTTATCGGAAACAATACTACGAAATCTGATAAATAAGGGGAGTTAAATGATGGACGATCTGGACGAACACATTATCGAGGTGCTCAAAAAGGATTCCCGTTGCCCGTTCGTTGAGATCGCGGAACAGCTTCATGTATCGGAAGGCACCATAAGAAGCCGTGTACGAAGAATGACGGATGACGGAACGATAAAGGGATTCACTATAAAGACGAGTTCCAGAAATGTGAAGGCGATGGTGGAGATACGCATAGACGTGAATACCGATACCGATGACATCGCAAACACGCTGGCAAACCATGCGGGCGTCACTGAAGTATATGAAGTGACAGGCGACCAGGACATAATCGCCATTGTTGACGTTGAGTCATCGCAGCAGCTTAACGACATCATTGAGAAAGTACGCCGCTACGACAATATCCTCAGCACCCGGACCAGGCTCATACTGAAGGAACACTTCGGGGTTGATTGAGTGTTCCGAGGCACAATAACCGCCATCATAACTCCCTTCAAAAAGGACGGTTCCATAGACGAGGATGCATTGAGGAGGCTTGTCACGTTCCAGGAAGAGAGCGGAGTGGATGCGATCGCTCCCTGCGGTTCCACCGGCGAATCGGCGACGCTTACTTTCAAAGAACATGTGCGCGTTGTGAAGATCGCAGTGGACCAGGTGAAGAAAATAAAGGTGATAGCGGGCACCGGCAGCAATTCAACGGCTGAAGCGATATTGCTGAGCAGGCACGCCGAGAACGCCGGCGCGGATGGTATCCTTTCAATATCCCCGTATTACAACAAACCGACTCAGGAAGGGATATTCCGGCACTATAAGGCCATATCCGAATCGATCAGCATTCCTTTGATGCTTTACAACGTACCGGGAAGGACTGCGAGCAACATGTCCTCCGATACAACGATCAGACTTGCGGAACTGCCGGGAATAACCGGAATGAAAGAGGCAAGCGGCGATGTTGAACAGATACAGAGAATAGTGAACGGCAGGCCGAGGGGATTTTCCGTACTTTCCGGCGATGATTCGCTTGCGTACCGGATGATGACGATGGGATGCGAGGGCACCGTATCGGTAGCGTCGAACTGCGTTCCTTCGCTTGTGTCCGATATGATATCCATGTACTCGGCAGGAAAGACCGATGAGTCGCTGAAGATGCATAACAAACTTATTCCTCTGTTCGATGCACTGTTCTGCGAAACCAATCCGATTCCCGTGAAATACATAATGTCCAAGATGGGATACGGATCGGGCACGCTGAGACTTCCGCTGACGGAGATAACGGAAAAGTTCCGCGCGGCCCTCGACCTTGTAATGAAAGATATGGGATTGTGATCATATGGTTCGTATCGAAAACATTCACGGAAGGTCGAAAGGCAAGACGGATATACGGGAAAAGGAATGACACGGTCCGGATGAACGAGGTGCTTGGAATATGATAACGGTTCTTAAGTTAGGAGGTACGAGCGTCGGTTCAGCCGAAGCGATACTGAGGTCGGCGAAGATAATAGCCAGCGGAGAAGGCGGCAGGGTCGCCGTTGTTTCCGCCATGTCCGGCGTTACCAATCATCTGATACAGTTCATTGAGACCGAGGGCGCACAGGCGGATGAGGCGATCGGCGTCCTTGTGAACAAACATATGGAAGCCGCGGAAGAGTTGCTTAGCGGAAAGCTCCTTAAAAATTTCACAACTGAATTCAACGACAGGATCAAAGCGCTCAGGAACGTCCTTAACACTAAGGATTTGAAGGAGGATCCGTATTTCCAGGATAACATATCATCACAGGGCGAGCGTCTGTCATCGCTTCTGCTTTCGTATACGCTGAGATCCATGGGCCACGAATCCGTTGCTCTCACGTCAGAAGAGGCGGGGATCCACGCAACCGGCAATCCGATGTTCGGAACGGCGGATCTTTCGAAGACGTCGGCGGCGCTGATGATGAGCGTTAAACCTTTGGTCCTTAAAGGCGTGATACCGATCATAACCGGATTCTACGGCCGTAATGAAGAAGGAAAACCATTGACATTCGGACGCGGAGGTTCCGATTATTCCGGCGCCGTTGTTGCAAACGGATTGAACGCCGATTGCCTGGAGATTTGGACGGACGTTGACGGTTTCATGTCGGCCGACCCGCGCATCGTTCCGGAAGCGATAGTCATAGATGAGATGAACTTCGGAGAGGCCGCCGAACTTGCGTATCTCGGCGCTAAAGTACTGCATCCGAGAACCATAGAACCGGTAAGGATGAAGAACATCCCCCTTAAAGTGAAGAATTCCTTCAGGCCCGAATGCAAAGGGACGCTTATACATCACCTCAGGGCTCCGAAGAACGATATGCTCAGAAGCGTTGCCATGAAAGCGGATCTGTCGATAATAACGGTCGGTTCATCGGAGATAGCATACAGACCGAGGATGGTCGCGCGGATAATAGAGAAGATAGCGGACGCCGGTGTGGTCGTGTATGCGATATCAACGTCACTGTCAACCGTGGCGCTTCTTATAAACAGTCCCGATGTGAAGGAGACGTTGACACATCTTAACCTTCTGGATCAGGCCGACATCGAACGTATAGACGTGAAAAGCAACATGGCGCTGATATGTGCGGTCGGTGACGATCTTCTGAGAAGATGCGGAGTATCGGCCGAGATATTCAGCGCGGTCCGCGAGGCCGATGCGAACGTTGAACTTATTTCGGAGGGTGCGTCCGATGTTTCGCTTAACTTTGTCGTACCGACGGATAAGGCGGTCGGCGTCGTGAAGGTCTTGCATAACAAATTCGTGGGTGGATAACATGAGGGATTTTGATAATAATGACGGCCACATGATCTTCGGCGGCATGCGCGCCGAGACAATAGCGGACAGGTTCGGCACTCCGGTCTACGTTACGGATGAGAACCTTGTAAGAGAGAACTACCGGAAGATATACAATGCGTTCTCCAGGCATATGGATACGGTGATACACTATGCATGCAAGGCGAACACATCACTTGCGATACTGAGGATCCTTGAACAGGAGGGAAGCTGCATAGACGCCGTCTCCATAGGTGAGGTGCTTACATGCATGAAAGCAGGTTTCCAGCCGGCGCGCATACTTTACACGGGCACGAGCGTCAGCAGCTCCGAACTGAAGATGGTGTCGGACCTCAACGTTCCGATAAACATTGACTCCGTATCGGAATTGGAGAGACTGGCAAAGATGAGAACCGACATACCGATATCCGTCAGGATAACGCCGGGCATCGGCTCCGGACATTGCGATAAGGTGATCACAGGATCCGAAGGTTCCAAGTTCGGCATCCCCATGGATGCGGCGGTAAGAACATACGGAAGAGCATTGGAACTCGGTTTCAAACCGGTCGGGATACACGCGCATATAGGTTCCGGAGGATACACAGCGGAACCGTTCATCGAAACCGTGAGCATATTGGCAGACCTGACAAATCAGATAAAGGATGAACACGGCCTTGACCTTAAGACAATAAACATGGGAGGAGGTTTCAAGGTACCGTACAAACCGAACGAACCGGAGATGGACATCGGGGAGATCGCGGATGCGGTGACCGATATAATACTGAACGAAACGTCAGTGAAGACGATAGCCCTTGAACCCGGCAGATATATTGTGTGCGACACCACGTTACTGCTTACACGCTGCAACGATGTGAAGAGAAGCGGAACGAAGAACTACATCGGCGTCGACGCGGGATTCAATACGCTGATAAGGCCGGCGTTCTATGATTCGTACCATCACGTTGCAATATCCAACAAGTTCAATAAAGCGTGTGAAGGCAAATACGATATTGTCGGTCCGATATGCGAAACGGGAGATTTTTTGGCAAGGGATCGCGTTCTTCCCGTTCCGGAGGAAGGAGATGTCATAGCAGTTTACAACGCCGGTGCCTATGCTTTCTCGATGAGCAGCACATACAACTCAAGACCTCTCTGTAAGGAAGTGCTTGTGAAAGACGGCAATGCGGAACTGATACGGGAATCTGAGAACATCGAAGACCTGTGGAGACATCAGATCATACCCAAGAGGCTCCTGTGATGAGATTCTGGAAATACCACGGCATCGGGAATGATTTCGTTGTCATTGACAACAGGTCCGGAAAGGCGGACGTCAGTGAAGGATTCGTGAAACGTATATGCGACCGGAACTTCGGCGTCGGCGCCGACGGCATCCTGTACATAACGGAAGCTGACAACGCGGACATAGGCATGAAAGTGATGAACGCGGACGGCAGCGAAGCGGAGATGTGCGGCAACGGGATAAGATGCGTCGCCAAACATGCATATGATCTCGGCATCGTGAAAAAAGAGAGATTCGATGTACGTACGCTTGCAGGCATACTCAGCGTGAGGATGATCCCCGACGGACTCATTGAGGTGGACATGGGCGCACCGGTGCTGAACTGTAGTGATATACCGATGAATGCGGACGGCAGGTTCATTGATTCCGAAGTGATCGCTGACAGCATAAAGATAAAATGCACCGCCGTGTCCATGGGGAATCCGCATCTTGTTACGTTCGATGACTTAACGGAAGATATGAAAAAACGTCTCGGTCCGATATTGGAATCGCATCCGCTCTTTCCCAAGAGGACGAACGTCGAGTTCGCTGACGTTACCGACGGAAAAATAAATGTCAAAGTATACGAACGCGGAGCCGCATGGACATTGGCATGCGGAACGGGCGCATGCGCGACGGCGGTCGCCGCTGCACTGAAAAAACTGATCCCGTACGGCGTACCGGTGGACGTTGAACTTCCGGGCGGACTGCTGAAGATAACGGTCGCCGAAGATCTCAGCAGTGTGACAATGGCCGGCCCCGCGGAATTGGTATATGAAGGGAATATCATTTCGAAGTGAGAACCATGAACTACGAATTTTCAGAGAGATTGAAAAAACTGCCTCCTTATCTTTTCGCAAGGCTTGAGGAACTTACGCAGAAAAGAAGGGCCCAGGGAATAGACATAATAGATTTCGGCATCGGAGATCCCGATCTGCCGACACCTGAACCGATAATAAAGGCGCTGCAGGATGCGGTCGCCGATCCGGCCAATCACAACTATTCGTCAAGCGCCGGTGAAAGATATCTTCGAAAGGCCATAGCCGACTGGTACAAGATAAGATTTGAAGTTGACGTGGATCCTGATACTGAGGTGTGTGTAACAATAGGATCGAAAGAGGCGATATTCAATATAGCTCAATCCTTCGTGAATCCCGGCGAGAAGATAATCGCCCCGAGTCCCGGATATCCCGTCTACTCGGCAGCGTCATCGATATTCAATGAAGCGATACCCGTGAAGGTTCCGCTGAAGGCGGAGAACGGCTGGCTCTTGGACACGGACGACTGCCCGGATGATGCGAAGATGCTCTACGCCAACTACCCGAACAATCCGACCGGCGCCGTATGCGATCTCGAGTATCTGAAAAAGACCGCGGACTGGTGCAGGGACCGCAACACTGTATTCTGTTATGACAACGCATACTCGGATATGTGCTTCGACGGCTATCTGGCACCATCGGCGCTGGAGGCGACGGACGACTGCATAGAGTTCGGTTCCCTCTCGAAGACGTTCAATATGACCGGTTACAGGATAGGTTACGCGGTCGGTCATCCCGACCTTATAGCGGGATTGAAGAAATGCAAAGGGCAGATAGACTCGGGTGCACCGAAATTCATACAGAAGGCTGCGGCAACGGCGCTTTCGCTGTACACGGATAAGAAACACCCGGACGCCATTTCCGGGAACATGAAGGAATATTCGGAAAGAAGGTCGCTGCTTGTTGACGGACTCAGGAAACTCGGTTTCGACGTGGACATGCCGAAGGCAACGTTCTACGTCTGGTTCCATTCCGGTATGACGTCCATGGAATTCACCGAAAAGGTTTTGGACACCGGGATCGTGGTAACTCCCGGTAACGGATTCGGCGAATCTGCGGACGGCTATGTGAGAATGACCGTAACGCAGCCGAAGGCGCGCATAAATGAAGCATTGGAGCGAATGAGGAAGATACTCTGAAACGGATGGGATCGCATGGAACTCAGAAAAACACCGTTCTTCGCAAAGCATTCGGACCTCGGAGCGAAGATGGTGCCGTTCGAGGGATGGATGATGCCTTTACAATACACCGGCATAGCGGATGAGCACAACGCCGTCAGGACCTCGGCCGGTCTCTTTGACGTGTCGCATATGGGCAACCTGATAATACAGGGCGCGGAAGCAAACGGATTTCTGAAGAAGATGCTTACGAACAACATAGACCTCGCCGTTCCCGGTAAAGGAATATATTCACACATCTTACGAGAGGACGGAACGATAATCGATGACACCATAGTCTACAATCTGGGTGACGATTGTTTTCTGATGGTCCCGAATGCGTCCACTAAGGATACGGTCCTTTCGTGGCTTAACCGAAACATCGATGACCGCGTTGAGATGATCGACATCTCATCAAGAGCCGCATGCCTTGCGATACAGGGCCCGAAAGCGGCCGGGATAGCGCAGCGCATCACGAAGGACAACATAATGGACATAAAACGATTCAACATCGCCTGCGCATCCGTTGACGGCATGGGATCCGGTTTCCTTTCCGATGTTATGTCCCGGAGATGGAAGGATGCTGCATGCGTTTTCGCACGTACCGGATATACGGGAGAGGACGGATTCGAGATACTCACCGGAGAGAAGAACGCCGGGATCCTGTGGGATTCCCTGTTCGAAGCGGGCGCCGGCGATCTGAAGCCTGCCGGCCTGGGATGCAGAGACACCCTGAGGCTTGAAAAAGGAATGCTGCTGTCAGGTACGGACTTCGACGGCCGGCAGACCTCAATACAGACCGGGCCGCCGTGGGTCGTGAAAACGGATCACGAGTTCATCGGAAAAAAGGCGATCGAAGCGCAGAAGGAAAAGGGAGGATATGATGTTCTCGTCGGTTTGACAACGGACGGCAAGAACATACCCAGACACGGATACGGTATACTCAGCAACGGCGAAAGGATAGGGACGGTCACATCAGGTACTATGTCTCCGATCCTGAAGATCGGGATAGCAACGGGTTATGTTCCCTTATCTCTCTCGCTGCCGGGCACCGAACTGGAGATAGACATACGCGGGCGCTCTGCAAAAGCGACGGTGACGAAACTTCCTTTCCTTTGATCTACGCTGTCGAATGGGACGTTGCGGTTCCGCAGCGAACTGACGGAAACTATTTTAACTAATTCAATAATCGCCAACCCTTCGCTCATGTAGTGTAGCGGCCAATCATTCCGCCCTTTCGAGGCGGATACCCGGGTTCGAATCCCGGCATGAGCACCATATCCCACAATCAAATCGTTCAGTTCGCATTTTGCTTGAAAAGTTCTATAACCTTCCAGTCTTTACGGCAGAGGCAAGAGGTATGAAATGATAGAGAGAGAACGGATCCTGAGAAATCTCGGAAGATATGATCCCGAAAAAATAAAGATCGGCGTAATAGCGTCGCATTCCGCACTGGATACCTGCGACGGCGCCGTATCGGAAGGTTTCAGGACGGTTGCGGTCACGGAGAAAGGAAGGGAACGGACGTTCGCCAATTACTTCAGGGCGCAGCGCGATGCCGAAGGGAACATCATGAAGGGGATCATTGATGAACCGATGTCGGTGGATAAGTTCAATCATATCCTAAGGCCGGAGAACCAGGAGCGTCTGATCAAGGACAATGTTCTCTTCGTCCCGAACAGGTCGTTCGTTTCGTACTGCGGAATAGACGCCGTTGAGAATGATTTCGAAGTTCCGATCGTCGGTAGCAGAAATCTGCTGAGATCGGAAGAAAGAGGCGATGAGAGGGATTATTACTGGCTGCTTGAGAAGGCCGGCCTCCCGTATCCGAAGAAGGTTGAAAAACCGGAGGACATCAGCGGATTGACGATAATAAAGGTGCATCATAAAGTGAAAAAGCTTGAAAGAGGATTCTTTACCGCGCAGTCGTACGATCAATTCATCGAAAAGTCTGAGAATCTGATAAAGCAAGGGGTCATAGAATCCGATTTCGTCAAACATGCAAGAATGGAGCAGTATATCATCGGTCCGGTTTTCAATCTCGATTTCTTCTATTCTCCGCTGGAAGAGAAAGGAGAAAAGATTGAACTTCTGGGAGTGGATTGGCGGTTCGAGAGCTCATTGGACGGATATGCCAGGCTTCCGGCTAAACAGCAGGTCGAGCTTGAAATGGACGGCATACTTCCTGAATACACGGTATGCGGTCACAATTCCGCTACGCTGAGGGAATCGCTTCTGGAGAATACGTTCGAGCTTGCCGAGAAGTATGTCAAAGCTGCCGAGAAATATTATTCTCCGGGGATAATAGGTCCGTTCTGTCTGCAGACGTGCGTTGACAAGGATTTAAATTTTTACATATACGATGTTGCGCCGCGAATAGGCGGCGGAACGAATGTGCATATGGCGGTAGGTCACCCGTACGGCAATGCGCTTTGGAGGACCGAGATGAGCACAGGCAGAAGATTGGCAATGGAAATAAGAAAAGCGATAGAGCAGGAACGCACGGACGAGATCATCACATGAGAGGGTAATCTTTATTTATGTTCTGACGATGCATGTATGATAACACGAGGATTTCGAATGTCGCCGATGAAAAAGGTTTGTTTGCTCGCAATGGTGATGTTGCTGTTCTTCATTCCCGCTGCGTCCGGGAGTGCCGCCGGCAGCGTCTATATGAATGACAACAGTATCCGCGTTACGAGCGGGTTCGATGACAGAAGTTCAGGTACTCTGAGCATCATGTTGGAGAACAAGAGCGCAACCGACATCATTGTCAACGTTTCCGTTGAAGGCAATTATCCTCATCCGGACCGCGTTTATGCTCTGAGAGAGAACATAACGGTCCCTTACGACAGACTTCTTGACGTAGCGATGTCATTCCATATCGGAACTCCGGGAACGTATTGGGTAAAGGTTATTGTGACTGATGCGTCCTCCGGAGAGATTTTGAGCGAGCGCAACAATATTCAGATCGATGTCGGTCAGTCCATCTGGAGCAACACGTGGACCTATATTGCCATAATCATCGTGATAATCATTATCGCCATAGGTGCGTACATCAAGATCCGCGGCAATCCGAAGGTCGAGGAATCGGGAGCGTTCACCGCCATGGAAGAGGAGCGCAAAGCCGGTAAGAAGGGGTCGGGCACAAAAAGGGAAGAATACAAAGGACGTCCGAGAAAGTGAGTTCCGGCGAAACAGTTTAACATCAATTCATTATTGCCGTGGCAATGAGATTCATAGATCTCGGAACGGTGACGCCTGAATACAGCGTATGTGCGGACCGCGTCATCCTCGGATCGCATTCACAGGGTAACGATACTTTGCTCATCTATTCACGCGACAGACCGTGTATATCCGTCGGCCGTTTTCAGAAGATCGGTGAAACCGTGAATCTTGAATATACGGAAAAGAATGATATACCCGTTGTAAGGAGGGTCAGCGGAGGGAGCAGCATATACTCCGACGGGAACCAGATGACATATTCCCTGATAATCTCGAAGGACAGGTTACCGGCAACCCGTGAAGGCTCCTTCGCAGCGGTCTGCGGCGCAGTTGTCGCCGCCTTGAGGGCCCTGGGCATCACGGCGGAACACAAACCTGTGAACGACATACTTGTCAGCGGCAGGAAGATATCCGGCGGCGCACAGGCAAGAAGCGGTTCCGCGATCCTGCAGCACGGCAGCATCATATTGGACATCGATGAAAATGTTGTTGCCTCATCTCTTGTGAACAATAAGAAAAGATCGTATGACGGCCTCACATCGATAAAAGAGTGTTTAGGATACATACCATCCAGAAAAGTTATTGCAGACGCATTGATCTCCGGATTCTCGGAAACGTTCGAAAGACCGGATGAGGGAGAACTGAGCGAGAAAGAGATCAGCGATATCGAAAGATCAGTTCTTCTTCTTGTTTAGATCGTTCAGATCCATCAGCGCAACCTCTCTGCGGTCCATGAAGAATCCGAATTTCTTGTGAAGCATTATAGATTTGAGATTGTCCGGCTGTATGGCGCTGTGCGCAACCGTTGCACCTGATCTGCGGCCTTCCTCCACTGCCGTTCTAAGCAGTTTGAATCCTATCCCGTTCCGTCTGAAATAGGGATGCACTCCCATGTTCTCCACCCACAGCATGTTCTCGGTGTTGTAAACATGGTGCAGCATCTGAGCGAATATGAATCCCATTATCTCGTCATCCTCTGCGGCAATGAAACTGAGACCTCCTTCCAGATATGCTTTGAACGATTTCGGACTGCTCGCGCCTAGATTGTCCTTCCACTCCTGCGGGAGATCCTCCCATTTGTTCTTGATCTCCTTATCGAAATATTCCCTTATACAGAGCAATTCCAATTCCCTGACCTTTACCAGGTCTTTCAGTTTCATTTGACGGATCTCCATCACATCTCCTCCGGTGCGCCTATTCCCAGACATTCGAGCACATTATTAAGCACTGTCCTTGTGCATTCGACCAATGACAATCTTGCGTCTTTCGCATCACCGGAGTTGAGCACCGGAACGGCCGCATAGAATTGATTGAATGCGGACGCCACCTCATGGCCGTACGCCGGAATAAGATGTACCTTCCTCTCTTCTCCTGCGGATGCGATGACGCTTGCGAACTTTGAAAGCACCTTTACCAGTTTCACTTCATATTCGTCGGTCAGTTTCGATGCGTCCGCCGTTCTTGTGAAATTTCCTGCTTTTCGCAGTATGCTGCACGCCCTCGCGTGCGAGTACTGCAGGAACGGTCCGCTGTTGCCGTCGAAGTTCAGCGCTTCGGACCATTTGAACACCAATTGTTTTTCCGGCTGTATGCGAACGATGTTGTATCTTATCGCACCGATCCCGATGGTCTTTGCGATCTCCCTCATCTTTTCCTCGGAAAGATCGTTTCTTCTTGCTTTGACCTCACTGTACGCGTATTCAACGGATTCATCGATCAGGTCGTCCAGATAAACAACAACGCCCTTCCGGGTGGACATCTTCCCTTCCGGTAATGAAACGAACGAATAGAACATGGGCTCCGGCATTTTGTTCGATGACAGTATCTCCAAAGCGCACATAAGCTGCTTACTGCCGAGCTTCTGATCCTCGCCCAGGACGTTTATCACTCTGTCGTATCTTGACAGTTTGTCTTCGTGGTATGCGACATCGCGCGTTGTGTATAGTGTTGTACCGTCATTCCTCGTGAACGTGAATCTCTTATTCATGCCGTGCACGCCGAAATCCTCAAGGTCAAGATACCAGGCGCCGTCGTCCTCGCCCGCATACTTTGACGTTTTCAGTTTTTCCACTACGTTCCTGGCATCTCCGTTCTCGATGTATTTCGATTCCCATGTGTAAACGTCCAGTTCAACACCCATGGCCGACAGCGTTTCCTTCAGGCCTGCGAGCATCATCTCCGTTGTTCTTCTGACGTTTGATATCACTTCCGGATCGCCGTTCTCGAATCTTCTCAGCATCGAAGATATCTCTTCGCTTACCTTCGGGTCCGACTCGGTCATATCATTGGCAAGTCTGTAAAACGCCACAAGATTGTGATCTGTCTTGTTACGATCCGCCTTCGCGACATCACCGGATATGTTGCTCACGCCCCAGGTAAGCGTCACCACCTGCTTCCCGACGTCGTTCACGTAGTATTCCGTTGTAACGTCATACCCGCACCTGGAAAGGCACTTTGCCAGCGTATCGCCGATGATCGGGTTCCTTGCCCGTCCGACATGTATGGGGCCGGTGGGATTGGTCGATGTGTGTTCAACGTTCACCGTTTTGCCCTTTGGCGGCAAATATCCGTATCTGTCCTTTTTTTCAAGTATCTCGGAAACGGTACCATTGATCAGTGCCGTTCTGTCCATCATGAAATTCAGGTAGCCGCTGACCGCATGCACCGATGCTATTGTCCCTCTCGGTTCTATGTAACGTGCAAGATCGGCGGCGATGTCGGTCGGCGATCGTTTCATGGATCTCGCGAGGATGAAACAAGGTACCGCAAGATCGGCCGCATCCGTTGACGGCGTCTCGATCTCGAAAGCGGTGTCCGAACCTATCTTTGAGAGCGCATCGGCAACCGCTTTTGCAACGTCGTCCCTGAATGCGTCCATTACGCTCATCGTCACACCCTGTATCTCAGTATCGCGGCGATGCCGCCGAACGCTTTCATGAGCATCTCGCCTTCTTCCGAATCGGCGCTTATTATCTCTACCGTTGTTCCGAATTGATCTGCCAGTTCGAAGAAGTCATCCACCAGGTCAATATCATTCTCGACGTCGGCATGCGCGCCGCATTCCCTGCATTCCTCTCTGTCCTCGGATGAAGGTGATGTGTACGAATAAACATGGCCGCGCGGACATTTGACGCTTATCCGCCGTTTGTTGAGATTCTCCGACAGAAGAACGACATCGGCCGCACCGGCCTGTGTTGCGTTGCGCACCACTTCCTCTCCGTATGCCGAAAGGCCTCCGTCCGTGTGTCTTATCTCGGTAAGCAGTTTCTGTATCAGTTCCTTCTCATGCATCAATTCAATGTCAACGATCGCCGATCTGGCATTTTCAACGAGTTCGCGCAGTCCGTATTCATCCGTGTAACCGGTATCGAACGTGTCCACCACTTTTTTCTGGAGTTCATGATGCAGATATCCTTCTTTGATGAAGAAATCCTTTGTTGAGCCCGGGCCTCCTATCAGGAGGCCTATCATCTCCTCTCTTTCTAAAAATATCTCGGTTGCGTTATCAGCTATTTTCTTGAAGAATTCGTGCGCCGCTATCTCGATCAGCCTTTCAAAACGCTGCGCAGACTGGCCGCCCTGTCGGTGCTTTCTGGGAACCATCGAGTCAAAGTTCTTTATAGCCACAACCTTGCTTCCCGTAAGTATTCCGAGAGTTGCTTCGCTCCTGTCCATTGTTATCAGGCCGTATGTCTTCTTGTCCTGAAGCATTCCCAGCAGAGGTTCGGTGTAGAATTGTGAATCGCATCTGTAAAAGAACGTTGTAACCGCTTCGGGAGGATCGAGGACGTGCTGCACCATCCTCGTCTGGTCGCCCGCTCTCGGCACTTCGCCGCAGAATATCACAATACCGTTCGTAGGCGGGAATTTATATGTTCTGAGACGGGACATTATCGAATCGATCGCACTCTGAACATTCTTCATCGTTGATTTCGATTTAATGTTGGACGATTGCGAATACTCATTGCGAAGATACGCCATGACATCCGATATCTGCTTGCTCGGAGGGATATACACGGATATCAGTTCCGTGCCTCTGCCTTTCAGGTCGATTATCTCCTGCATAGCTTTTTTAAAATCGTACCTTGCCTTTTCCGTCGAGCTTCTCACGTCCATGTAAAATCAACCTGTTGGTTTTTTAAGAGTGAGAGAACCTTTGGTATAAAAGTATTGGTGATATATTGGAAAAAGTCGTGGTCTCTATAGGCGGTTCCGTTCTGGTGCCGAACAATGATGATTCAGTTTACATAAAACAGCTTGCGCACACCTTAAAGGAAATTTCCGCGGAAGTTCAGACGGTGATAGTCTGCGGCGGAGGAAAGATCGCCAGATATTATACGGGCACCGGAAGAGAATTGGGAGGAACGACGTATCAGCTGGACATGATGGGCATCGGTGCAACAAGGCTCAACGCGGAACTGCTCAGAATCGCATTGGGGGATTCTGCGCATCATACGGTTCCGTGCACCGTTGACGAAACCGTGAAAGCGTCTCTGACCGGGAAGATCGTTGTCATGGGCGGCACCGAACCCGGCCACACGACCGACGCCGTTGCCACGATGGTGGCAGGCAATATAGGATGTAAAAGAGTTGTTAATGCGACATCCGTTGACGCCGTATATTCGAACGACCCGAAAAAGGACCCTGACGCGAAAAGATTCTCGGAACTTACAATAAAGGAGCTGAGCGGCATCGTATATTCGGAACATGACGCCGGGCGCTCGTCGGTGTTCGATCCGCTGGGCGTGAAGCTTGCGATGCGCGACCGCATCGATCTTCTGATAATAGACGGCCGTGATATGGATGAAATGAAGAATGCGATCCTCGGAAAGAAAATAAACGGAACGGCGATCAATTCTCAATGACGTCCGTATCGTTAGAGCTTATTGCTTCGATACCGCATAGCTCGATAGCATTCACCACGCGTTTCACCATATCCGCTTTCATGGATTTTTTGTGTATGTACGCCAGTCCGGTGCCGCTTTTCTCTGCGGAATCCGTGATCATCCTCACGAGTTCGTTCTCATCGAGATCTTTGAACGCGTATTCAGGGATCATATGTCCGAAGTTCATTTTACGGTTAAGCGCGATCTCGGTGAATCTGGGTGCGTAGTGCCCCCCTCCTATGCCTATCACCGTGATATAGTCTTTTTCCTCATGATCCAGTAATGCGTTTGCAATGATCGCCGCCGCACTCTTGTCGTTCCATTGCGGCCGATCGCTCCCTATCTCGATGAACGTCGCCGGAATGTCGACACAGGGGCCGTGGTGCGTGACTTCGAACGACACCTTGAATATCCCGGTATCCGCCGATGACAGCGATCTCAGAAGAGAGGTCATCGTTGCCGGCGATGCTTTAACGAGCGTGCGCGGTCTTCCTCCGAACTCGGCATCGTTGAAATTGCCTATAGGGTGCACCGTAAGCGTCGGTATGCCGCTGACGGCTTTGTGCCTTGAAAGAAAGATCATCTCATTCGCTTTCATTCCCGCGTCTTTGGCGATATTGTCAACGTTTTCGGCGTATATGTGTGTCTTCGGTATTGACGCGATCGCCATATTTTCGTAATAAAGGAATTTGCCGTCACTCTCCCATTTCCGGAATGATGTCAGCGAATCGCGTATGTTCACCGATGCGGTATCCTCTTCGCTGCAGAGAAGCAGTTTGTACACCGTTGAATGAATGACCGTACTTTATATAGTGGTTTCGTTGATTGTTGAATGATGACCAAACTTACGATCGCCGAGAGGATCGTGCTGCACCTGAGCAGATACGGAACGCAGTGTGATGACGGTTACAACATACCGTGGGACCTCACACAGGACGGCATCGCCGCCTCATTGAGGATCACGAGGGCGCATTCTTCGATAGAGCTCAAGAAGCTCAGGGAAAATGGTAAAGTTGATGAGAGGCAGGGCCACATCAAAGGAGGCAAAGTAAGAAGGAAATCATACACTCTCACACCGGCCGGCCTGGAAGAGGCGAAACATTTGAAAGAGGTTGCCAAGGACGAGGGAATAGATATAATGCCAATGATCGACATGAAAAGATGTGATCCCGACACCATATGGAAATCGGTCGATGAAGAGGACCGTGATGCTTTGGGATTGGCTTGTGTGCTCAGGTGCCCCGTTCCGCGCGCAGACATTCCGGAGACTGCGAAACAGGTGATACCTACGGATGTCAACGGTATGATCATCCTGAGCGATCAGGTGAAGAAGAACATACTTTCCGTGGCGGATGATGAACGATTACGCAGCTGGAACAGCGCCGCCGCCGATTATTGGCTTGACAGGGATGATGTTCAGGAGCGCCTTTATCATCTGGTATCCGCAGGAAGGATCAGGGATGCATGCAGACTTGTCGTAAATGAAAAGGAGAAACTTCTGTATAACATAAACGATGACCTTTTTGATATACTCGCAGGCTTTGAGGACATTCCGGAAAAATATGTTCTTGATGTCTTACCCGTCAGGATAACCGTTGCCATAGAATCCGGCGATCTCGATGCGTCGGCGGCAATGATCGATGCTTTGAAGGAAATGGACGGGGAACTCGGCCTCCTTTATTCGGCCGATGCGGAGATGAAGAAAGGGGACCACACGAAAGCGCTGTCGATCATAAGGTCCGTCGGCATAACGAACAGATTCGAAGTGGACCTCAGGGCGGCCGGCGCGATCGGACATCTGGGTAATAAGAAAGAGGCGCTGGATCTCCTGAATTCAATGAAGGAGGCGGTTGTGAAGACCGGGACTGTGAATGGCCTTGACCGCATATACATACAGATGGCGGACGTTGCCGCCGTATCCGGCGATCACGATTCTTCGATAAACTATCTCACGAAGGCGCTGGGCGTCACCGGAGACGAGGGAAAAAGAAAGATATATGCGTTGCTCGCAAGATCATACGGCGCCGCGGGGATGGCAGATAAAGCAAAAGAATGCGCTTCGAAATCGCGTGACCTCCGTCCGTGATCGGCACGTGCACTGAAACCGGTCTTATCTTTTACAGTTGTGAGTTTTTATATTGTACATTTATGTAAAATACATTATTATGTTAATGTAATTTACATTATCATGTTAATGTAAAATACATTAATAATATATTCTTCCGGATACGCTTACAAACGCAATGACGGTGTTCTTATTGTACCTATAGGTTGCCTTAAGGATTGATGCGCGATGTTCACCGATATCAGAATATCGTGTTCTTTTTCAGAAGATCCATGTCGCTTACGTACAGATCGCGTATATCCCGGATATTCCATTTCAGCATAGCCAGCCTTTCGAATCCGAAGCCCCATGCCAGCACCGGATACTTTACTCCGAACGGTGCTACCACCTCTGGCCTGAATATCCCTGCGCCGCCGAGTTCCATCCATTTACCGTTGAAGAACACCTCCACTTCCAGAGAAGGCTCCGTGTAAGGAAAATATGCGGGCCTTATTCTCACCTTATCGAATCCCATTTTGGCGTAGAATCCCTTTACCACCGATACGAGCATATCAAAGTCGCCTTTCTCATCGAGTATTATGCCTTCTATCTGAGTGAATTCCGGAAGATGCGTTGAATCTATCGACTCGTTCCTGAATATTCTGGATAACGAGAACACCTTCACCGGAGGGTTCGGGTTCTTTGATATGTGCTTTATCGTGTTGACCGTTGTATGCGTTCTCAGAAGGGCCTGTTCAGCCTTCTCGCGCGACCATTTGCCGCCCCATCCCGCCGATCCGGTCCCGCCGCCCGTCTCGTGTATGTCTTTGACCTTCTTCACGAGTTTCTCATCGTCTATCCTTATGGACGCCGGATCCTCAAGGTAGAACGTATCCTGCAGGTCTCTGGCGGGATGGTCCTGCGGAGTGAACAGCACATCCATGTTCCAGAACGCCGGCTGCACGTATTCTTCGTCTATCTCGGTGAATCCCATCTGAACGAATATGTTTCGAATTTCGTCTGCCAATCTTGAGAGCGGATGTTTCTTTGCCGGAGCGACCGCCGGCGCAAATGTCTGCACATCGTATTTCCTGAATTCAATGTCCTTCCACTTGCCGCTCTGCAGCATTTCAACCGTCAGTCCGGAAACCTCTTCCCTGAGTTCGATGCCCATCGCGATGATCTCTTTCCCCAATTCGGTTACGGATGAGACGCGGCGTTCTTTTGTTATTTCTTCGCCTATGATCCCCTGGCGGCCTTTCAGGTCCCTGAGAAGCGACGGATCCGCATCTTCCTTGCTTATTGGCAATCTATTCAAAAACTCCTCGTCCGGCATTCTTTTTCCGGACGCCGCCGACCTTCCCTCTTCTGTCAGACAGATGAACTTCCGATCTCCTTCCTTGGAGATATCGGCAAGTCCCTTTCTCTTCAGCCAGCCTATGGCTATCTTGTCTTCGCCGTTCGGGAGTTTTTCCGCAAGTTCGGATAGATCCATTGAATTTCCGGCAGCTTTTATCGCGTTAAGCGCCCTCCTTTCCGGAAGGCCTTCGATCAGAATGTTCCTGTCTGCAAGGAATATGACCTCCGAGGTTATCACATCCATTTCTATCAGTCCTTTCAACGACAGCCATGATGCCGCCCCGTCCAGTTCGTGTATGAGAAAATCCTGCAGACCGTGCAGTCTTATCGGCAGTTTGCTGTCATTCAGCGCAACGAGCAGTCGTTTCTCATTGAGACTCAATCCCTCATGGATCTCGGATTTGTTCATCGGGTCACCTTATCGTATAACTTATTGAGACTCACCATTTGAATCCTTCGAACGACATACCGCCTATGACGTCCTTCGCTTTCTCTCTTTTTCCTTGATGGATCTCCAGGAATGTGTTTATCTTTTCCGTGAGTGCGATCTTACATTCTCCGCATAATATCTCGCCGTTTTTGCATTTGGATGAGATCTCGTTGAGCTTCCGGTCGTCTTCCTCGAACAGATAATAACAGTACTTGAATACCGCGCACACTTCCGGGTTGCCGCCTTTCTGTCTCTGTTCCTCAACTGAAACGCAGCCTCCTGTGAATGCCCTCCCTACCTTCTTCTTCACTTCTTTCGGTCCGTCCGTGGTGTATATCGTTGCCATCGGGTCTGACGAGGACATCTTGTCCGCTCCGCTCAGTCCGGGGAACATCTTGCAGTATATCTGACCGGGCTTCATATATCCCAGGCCGGGAGCGACATCCCTGCACGCTCTGAAATGAGGATCCTGATCTATGCCGCACGGTATAAGACAGGGAATGTTCCGGCCTGCGATCTCGGATGCGAGGAATGCGGGGGCCGCCTGTATCGACGTGAAGAATATCGATCCTATGTTCGTGGTGTTATCAAACCCAAAAACCGCTTTTGCGGTGGACAGGTTGATCTTCTTTGCGACCTTCAGCGCTATCGGGTACAGAGTCTTTATGTTCTCGGTGTCAAGTATTATCTTCGTCTTTTCCGTATCGAAGCCCAGCGCTATCATGTCCAGCGCGTTCTCGTATGCCATGCTTCTCGTGTCGGCAAGCGTTGCGCCCTGTTTGAAAAGGAATTTCTCGTCGTCCGTGAATTGGAAGAGCATATCCGCACCGAATGTGTCCTGGATCCACTTGTTGAAGATCCACGGCATTATATGACCCAGATGCGTGTGTCCCGATGGTCCGCGGCCCGTGTACAATATGAATTTATTGCCCTTCTCGTATTCATCGAGTATTATGTTCAGGTCCCGATGGGAATAGAATATACCGCGGCGGAGCATCATGTGCGGCTCTCCGTATTTACTCAATCTTGTCAACAGCTTATCATCGATCGCCGTCGTTCCGAAACGTTCTGCCAGCAGGTCGTAATCGATGTCCCCTGTGACCTCCCACGGTGTCACGATGAAATCTTCCGCCATCGGTACTTGATAAGCGCATTCCTTTTAAATTCCTTTGTTCGAACAAACTGTGTTTGATAAATGCGCACCCCTCACGCCGCCACCCTCTTCAGATCATTGAAGGCATCGATATTGTGACCGATCTCTTTTACCATGTTCTTGAACTTCTTGGAGGAAACATACTC